>JAESFK010000322.1_pt1 | contig 28139 bp, 29 predicted proteins | sample 9269391 | NCBI WGS metagenome assembly JAESFK01 (sample SAMN14506231, study PRJNA617097) | algae metagenome | isolation source: Drouetiella hepatica UHER 2000/2452 and co-occurring heterotrophs from... | place: Slovakia: Slovak Paradise National Park, Hrabusice, Kosice Region | collected 2000-01-01
CGATCCCGCGATCACGAAGCTGGTCAATGGCTGGGGGGGCGTGTCGCTGGTCTATCGCCGTCGCCTGATCGATTCGCCGTCCTATACGCTGAATCACGAGGAAGTGCTGAAGGCGCTCGAGGAGGACATCCGCTTCGTCGAGGGCCTTTCACCCGTGGCAGTCGAGATCGACGAAGCGGGTCAGGCCAGGGCGCTGAAGGTCGCCGGCGAGCAGAACGGCGCCAAGGTCGAAGCCACCCTGCCGGCCCGTACGATCCTCGTCGCTGCCGGCACGCAGCCCAATACGGTGCTGGCGCGCGAGGATGCGACGCACGCCTTCATCGACGGCAAGTATTTCCGCGCGCTCGATGAGGCCGGCAATACCGTGACGCCCGAGCGCGTCTGCAAGCCCGGCGACGTGCGTGTGCTGATGTACCGTCACGCCGACGACCGCTTCATGTCGTTCTTCGGCGACCTCCATCCTTCGTTCGCCGGCAACGTCGTGAAGGCGATGGGCGGGGCCAAGCAGGGCTATCCGGTGCTGACGCGGGCGATGGCGGTGCTGCCGGCGCCGAAGCGTACGCCCGAGGAAATCCTCGACGAGGCGAACCGTTCGTGGCGCGCCCGCGTGGTCCGCGTCGACCGGCTGACGCCGACCATCATCGAGGTCATCGTCGAGGCGCCGGCGGCCGCCCGCAACTTCGAGCCCGGCCAGTTCTATCGACTGCAGAACTACGAGGCGCGCTCGCTGCGGGCCCAGGGGACGCTGCTCACCATGGAGGGCCTGGCGCTCACGGGCGCCTGGGTCGACAAGGAGAAAGGGCTGCTGTCTCTGATTGCGCTGGAGATGGGCGGCTCGTCCGATCTCTGTGCAATGCTGAAGCCCGGCGAGCCGGTGATCGTCATGGGACCTACCGGCGCGCCGACCGAGATCGAGCCCGGCGAGACCGTCGTGCTGGTGGGCGGCGGCCTTGGCAATGCCGTTCTCTTCTCGATCGGCCAGGCCTTCCGCAAGGCCGGCAGCAAGGTGCTCTACTTCGCCGGCTACAAGCGCATGGTCGATCGCTACAAGGTCGAGGAGATCGAGGCTGCGGCCGACGTCGTCGTCTGGTGCTGCGACGAGGCGCCGGGCTTCGCACCGGGCCGGCCGCAGGACAAGTCGGTCGTCACCAACATCGTCGAGGCGATGCGGCTCTACGCGTCAGGCGAACTCGGCGACCAGCCGATCCCCTACAGCGCCGCCGATCGCATCGTGGCCATCGGCTCCGATGGCATGATGAACGCGGTGCGACTGGCGAGGCATGCCGCGCTGAAGCCGTACCTGAAGCCCGAGCACGTGGCCTTCGGCTCGATCAACTCCCCCATGCAATGCATGATGAAGGAGATCTGCGCCCAGTGCCTGCAGCTGCACAGGGATCCGGAGACCGGCAAGGAGACGGTGGTCTTCTCCTGCTTCAACCAGGACCAGCGGCTCGACCTGGTCGATTTCAACAACCTGCGCCAGCGCCTGCGACAGAACTCCGTTCAGGAAAAGATCGGCGCGTTGTGGATCGACCGCTCGCTGCGGCAGCTCGGGGTGCGCGGTTAGACGAAGATCTTCCGCGCCACGATCACCAGCAGGGCGATCGACGCCACGACGATCACGAGGAGCGTGAGGACGATGCCGGCCGCGCGGCCGGGATTGGTGTCCGTCGTGCGGGCGAGGCCAAAGGCATGCGCGAGCCGCGCTACGATGAAGCCGATGCCCAGCGCATGGACCAGCACGCGCGAGCCGCCGTTGGTCTCGAGCAGGGCCAGCAGGACCAGCACCAGAGCGGCATATTCGGCGAAGTTTCCGAAGACGCGGCTCATGCGGCTCATCGAGGCATCGCCGCCATCGCCGAGGCTGACCCGGCTCCGGAAGCGCTGACGGATCACCAGGGAAGCGAGCAGCACACAAAGAAGGCCGGTAAGGGCAGCATAGAAGGCCGTCACGAACGGCAGGGCCGGCATTGCCATGAAGGTATCTCCTAGGGAGCGCGCACGAAGCGGAACAGGACCTTGTCCTGGCTGTAATAGCGCAACTGGTCCACGATCTTGGGGAAATACTCGCTGCCCACCGTCACCGGCATGAAGGCGTCCAGATCGAGCGGGCGGACGCCGACATGAAAGCCGGCGTCGCTGAACGCCCTGGCGACATTGTCGAGCGAATGGTCATAGAGCGGGATCGACGAGGTTTCGGCGAGCACCTTGCGCCAGCGCGGCCAGACGGCGCTGTCCTTGTGGCAGCCCATAGCCGCGACATAGGTGCCGCCCGGCTTCAGGGCCGCCTTGATGTCGGCCGAGTGCGCGGCGAGGTCGGGCAGCAGGTAGAGGACCTCGTGGCTGAAGGCGAAGTCGAAGGTCCGGCCGAGCGTGGCCGCACTCTCTGCGACCTTGTACTCGATGGGTCGATAGCCCTTCAGCAGGTCGGCGCGCGCCACCGATTCGCGGGCGATGTCGATGCCGACTGCTGACTCGAAGGGATGGCGGTCGTAGAGCATCCGCAGGAAGCCGCCCTGGTTGCAGCCATAGTCCAGGAGGGTCGATGGGCGAAGATCCTGATGGATCGAAACATCGATCATGCGCCGCCAGATCGGCGCATGGGCGGCGCCCATCGCTTCCTCATCGGCTTCGTTGCGGTTCCAGGTCCGGATGATGGAAGTTCGTTGCATCGCTTCCTCCCTCGGGAAGGCGCGAGCCTATCACGCCATTGTTACGCCCGCCCTCATCAAGCCCGGCCGCGCCACGGATGCACGAGCAGGGGGCCCGCAATCAGGCTGCCGAAGGTGACGATGCCGACGGCGATCGCGACGAAGACGCCCGGCAGGCCCCAGCCGAGATGTTCGACCGCGAACCAGCCGCCCAGCGAGGCCACGAACAGGCGCGCCACGCCGGCGGCGAACGGCGCCTTCATGCGGCCGGCCCCCTGGCTCGCGAAGGAGAGCGTCATGCCGATCCCGAACACGAAGTAGAAGGGCGCGACGCGCGTGACATAGGCCACGGTCGCCGCGACCACGTCGGGATCGTCGGTGAAGAGGCGGGCCCAGCCCTCGGGGAACAGCGCCACGACCCAGCCGAAGGCGCCGATGCCGAGGCCTGCGACCAGGCTGCCGATCCAGGCGGCGCGCACGGCGCGTCGCCAGTCGTTGGCGCCGGCGGCGACGCCCACGATGGTCGTGAGTCCGGAGCCGATGCCGAAGGCCAGCGGCACCAGCATGAACTCCAGCCGGACTCCGATGCCGTAGCCCGCGAGGGCAGCGATGCCGAAGCGGCCGACGAGGCCTGTGACCAGCATGGCGGTGAGGTTTGCGGTGAAGGCGGAGAAGGAGGCGATCAGGCCGACTCGAAGAATTTCCCAGAATAGCCGCCCCTGCAGGCGAATGCCGGAAATCGCCGGCACGAAGCCCAGTTTGCCGCTCCACAGCGCGCGCGCCTGCAGCAGCGCCGATACCGCCGAGGTCAGCAGTGCGGAGACGGCCGGACCGGCCATGCCCATGCCGGGCCAGCCGCCGATGCCCAGTGCCAGCACATAGGAGAGCGGCACCTGGGCGATCGAGGTGACAAGCATGTAGCGGCCGGGGGTGGCCGCATCGCCGCCGCCGCGGAGCAGGGCCGACAGTATGAAGTTGGCCCAGATGAATATGGAGCCCGTGAACAGGACATCGGAATAGGTGAGCGCCTTGGCGAGCGAAGCTCCTTCGCCGCCCAGCAGCCGGTAGAGCGAGGGGGCGACCGTCCAGGCGAGCAGGGTGAACAGCAGCGCGAGGCCCAGGCCAAGGACCAGCGCATGCAACACGAGCGCACGGGCGTCCACGGTTCGGCCGGCGCCCAGGGTGCGGGCCATGGCCGCCGCCACGCCGCCGCCCATGCCGCCACCCGCCATCATGGTCATCATCATCATGAGCGGGAAGACGAGCGCGAAGCCCGCCAGCGCCTCGGTGCCCAGGCGGCCGAAGATGAAGGTCTCGGCGATAGCCACCAGGGTCTGAACAATCATGACGGCCGTGGTGGGGGCCGACAGTTTCCATAGGCTCTTGCCGATGGGCGCGGTGAGGAGGGGGTGCGACAGGGCCGGACTCCAAATAAGTGCATATGCACGATATCAGGCCGCGCCCTCGTGTCACCTTACAAACGCTGCGTGAAGCATTAGCTTTCGCACATGACCCAGACGGAACGCCCCCTCGCCAAACCCACGGTCCAGACCGAGAACGACCGCGTCATCGTGACGGAATGGCGGTTCCCGCCAGGCAGCCACACCGGATGGCACCGCCACGACCACGACTATGTCGTGGTGCCCATCACCACTGGTGAACTGCATATCTTCGACGGCAAGGCGACGGTGCCGGCGCCGCTGCGGGCCGGCGTTTCCTATTCCCGGCAGATCGGGGTCGAGCACGACGTCATAAATCCCAACGATTTCGAGTTCGTTTTCGTCGAAATCGAGCTCAAGGCCTGACGCTGCCGCCGGGCTGCCCCGCGCCGGGTCGCATTGACTTGGCTGCCTGCAGGGGTCATATGGGGTCCGCCCAGCGGTCCGGCTCGATTCTCGAGCCTTATGAGACTGCTCCAAGTCCAGCGGAAAGAATGGACTAAACTACGGAAATTAAATGAGTTTTGAGAGTTTGGGGCTGAGCGCCCCGGTACTGCAGGCAGTGGCCGACAAGGGCTACACGACGCCTACCCTCATCCAGGAGAAGGCCATCCCCATCGTCCTGATGGGTCGCGATGTCCTCGGATGCGCCCAGACGGGCACCGGAAAGACCGCCTCCTTCGTCCTCCCGATGATCGACATTCTCTCGGAGGGCCAGGCCAAGGCGCGCATGCCGCGTTCGCTCATCCTGGAGCCGACGCGCGAACTGGCCGCTCAGGTGGCCGAAAACTTCGAGATCTACGGGAAGAACCACAAGCTCAACATGGCGCTGTTGATCGGCGGCGTGAGCTTCCCCGACCAGGAGCGTGCCCTCGAACGCGGCGCCGACGTGCTGATCGCGACGCCTGGCCGGTTGCTCGACCATTTCGAGCGCGGCGGCATCCTGCTGAACGACGTCAAGATCCTGGTGATCGACGAAGCCGACCGCATGCTCGACATGGGCTTCATCCCCGACGTCGAGCGCATCGTCGCCACCCTGCCGCCGCTGCGCCAGACCCTGTTCTTCTCGGCCACCATGCCGCCCGAGATCAAGCGCCTGGCCGACCGCTTCCTGAGCAACCCCAAGGAAGTCACGGTTTCGGCGCCCGCCTCGGCCTCCAAGAACATCGTCCAGGGCCTCGCGGTCGTACAGGAAGACGACAAGCGCGAGGCGCTGCGGGCCCTGATCAAGGAACAGGACATCAAGAACGCCATCGTCTTCTGCAACCGCAAGAAGGACGTAGCGATCCTGCAGACCTCGCTGAAGAAGCACGGCTTCAACGCCGGCGCGCTGCATGGCGACATGAGCCAGCCCGCGCGCATGGAGACGCTGGAGAAGTTCAAGCAGGGCGAGATCCAGATCCTGGTCGCTTCCGACGTCGCGGCCCGCGGCCTCGACATCGTGGCGATGAGCCATGTGTTCAATTTCGACGTGCCGTTCTCGCCCGAGGACTACGTCCATCGCATCGGCCGCACCGGCCGCGCCGGCCTGACCGGCCATTCCTTCACCCTGGCCTCGCCCGAAGAGGGCGGTCTGGTCGAGGCGATCGAGAAGCTGATCGGCACCACCATTCCGCGCGTCGAAGTGCCCGGCATGGCAGCGATCGCCTTCGAACCCTCCGACGGACGCCGCCGCAGCCGCGGCCGCAGCCGTGGCGGTTCCAGCAGCAGCAGTCGTGGCCGTAGCAGCAGCAGTCGCCAGCCGAAGGAAGTGCGCGCCGAGCCGGCGCCGCGCCCTCAACGCGAACCGAAGCCGCAGAGCGAGGCGCCTCAGGCGCAGGAGGCACGGCCCCCGCGTGAGGCACGGCCCCCACGTGAGGCGCGTCCGCCGCGGGAGCCGCAGGCCGAGCGTTCCCATCGCGAGTCGCGTCCCCCGCAGGAGGCCCGTCCGCCGCAGGAAGCGCGTCCGTCGCGCGATCGTCGTCCGGAACGTTCCGATCGTTCGGACCGCTCCGACCGTTCTCCCCGCTCCGACCGCCGCGATCGTGACGACAGCCCGGCCCCGCTGGGCCTCGGCGATCACGTGCCGGCTTTCCTCGCCCGTCCGACGCGCTAGAATCGCGCGTCGCGGCGGAGGGCGTTCATGCAGACCATTTTCGTCATGGTGAAGTGCGAGCTCGGCAAGGCCTACGGGGTTGCCGACAATGCCGTCGCCGTCGAACAGGTGTCGGAGGTCTATTCGACCTCCGGGCAATACGATCTCCTGATGAAGTGCTATCTCGACGCGAAGACCGACATCGGCCATTTCGTGACGAGCCAGATCCAGACGCTGCCGGGGGTGAAGGACACTTTCACCCTGATCACCTTCAAGGCGTTTTCCTGAGCACGGCCCTTCCGCGCCAGCATCTGCCACGGGGCGAGGACTTCCTGCTCCTCCCGCCCTCCCTCCAGCCCTACGCCTACCGCAACGTCGACAGGCTGTTCGCCCATCGCCCGATCCGGCGCGGCACCCGTGCACGGGAGCTGCCGCGCGGGGCCGAGATCGCGCCCGTCTATGTCGCCGACGGCCGCGAACACGCCGTCGCCTCGTTCATGGACCGCAACGTGATGGTGGGCATCCTGGCGATCCATCGCGGCAGGATCGTGCTCGAACGCTACGGCCTCGGCCTCCAGGAGCACGATCGCTGGTCGACCATGTCGACCGTGAAGTCGATGACGGCGATGCTGGTCGGCGCGGCGGTGCAGGACGGCGCCATCAAGTCGATCGACGATCCGCTGACCACCTACCTGCCGGCGCTCGGGGACTCCGCCTATGAGGGCGTCACCTTGCGGCACGTCATGACGATGTCGTCGGGCGTGCGCTGGACCGAGGTCTATCCCGACCGCACCTCCGACGTGAACCGCTACAGCAAGTCGCTGGCCGACAAGGTGCCCGACGGCGTGCTGAGGCTGATGGCCTCGCTGCCGCGCGCCCATCCGCCGGGCAGCACCTTTCTCTACAATTCGGGCGACACGTTCCTGCTGGGCGCCGCGCTCACCCGCGCCATCGGCAAGCCGCTGGCGGACTACATGTCGGAGAAGGTCTGGCAGCCGGCCGGAATGGAGTGCGACGCCTTCTACACGCTCGAAAGCGACGGCGGGCAGGAGATCGGCGGCAGCCGGGCCGGCATGGTCCTGCGCGACTTCGGCCGCTTTGCGGAGTTCGTCCGGAACGATGGCGTCATCGACGGGACGCGCGTTCTGCCCGAGGGTTGGGTCGAGGCGGCGGCGACGCCTGCCTTCGTGGTGCCGGCGCCGTCCGTTCCCGACATCACCCATTATGGTTACAGCTGGTGGCTGGGCGACGGGGTGATGGCGGCGCTGGGCCATGCCGGTCAACGCATTGACATCTTCCGGAGCGAAGATCTGGTGGTGGTGACACTTGCCGCCCTGCCGCAGCCGCCCTATGTGCCGGCCACCGATCACGATCGCCGCGCGGAGATCGTCACCTTCACACAGGCCGTGAGGGCGGCTTGCGCGGCACCCAACCGAGAGAGCTGACCGCATGACGACGACGCCCGCCAAGAAAGTCGAACTCCTCGTCGAGCGCATCGTCATGGGCAGCCGCTGGTTGCAGGCACCGCTCTACATCGGACTGGTCTTCGTGCTGGGCGTCGTGGTCGTGAAGTTCCCCTTCAAGATTTGGGAGCTGATGCGCAAGGCGATCTCCGCCGAGGAGGCGGATCTCGTGCTGGCGGTGCTGTCGCTGGTCGACTTGATCATGGTCGCCAACCTCGTCGTGATGGTCATCATCTCAGGCTACGAGAACTTCGTCAGTCACATCGACGTCGACAATACGCGCGACAGGCTCGCCTGGTTCGGCAAGCTCGATGCCGGCTCGCTGAAGATCAAGCTCGCGAGCTCGATCGTGGCGATCTCGTCGATCCACCTGCTGCAGCGCTTCCTCGAGGCCGGGGATTACGACAACGGCAAGCTCTATGCGCTGGTCGTCATGCACATGGCCTTCGTGGTGTCGGCGCTGCTGCTGACCTATATCGACAAGATCGCCTCGGACAAGAAGGCGGGCGGGCATTGAGCACCGGTGGCAAGGCAGCGCTCGCCATCTGGGTCGACATCGATCCGGCCGACGAGGCCTTCTTCGAGCATTGGCACAGCCGCGAGCATCTGCAGGAGCGGGTCTCCTGTCCCGGCTGGTTGCGCGGCAGCCGCTTCCAGGGCGTGACGCGGCCCGGTCGCCACCTGCTGTTCTACGACGCCGAGAACGCCGCCGCCTTCGACAGCGAGACCTATTACGCCCGCCTGCGCGCGCCGAGCGAGATGAGCCGCGCCATTTTTCCGAAATTCCACAACACCTCCCGCACCGTCTGCGCGGTCGAGCAACGCTGGGGCGAGGGGATCGGCGCGGCCGTCCTGACCTTACGCATGAAGGGCAGCAACGTCGCGCCCTTCGACAGGCTCGCCTCGCCGGAGACGGCCCGTGTCGACCTGCTCAGCGGCCGCGCGAACGTCGGGCAGGCACCCACCGCCGAGAAGGACCTGCGCGGCGCGCCCGACCTGCAGATCGAGCGGGCGCTGGTCGCGTTCTTCTGGTCGGTGGAAGCGGCCCAGGCCGCGCGCGCCCGCCACGCGCCCGAGGGCGAGGTCTTCGCGCTGCGACACACCGTGTCGAAGGGCGACCTCGCCTAGATTTTCCCTTCCAACGACGCTACGCCGGCCACGATCAGCGAGTAGCTGAGATGGAGGAACGAAGCCGCTGCGAGGTAAACGGATAGCATGGAGAGCGCCGCGCTGAAGACGGTGAGCAGGCGGCGGGCGTTGCTGGCGGAGTCCCAATTGCTTGAGGAACGCTCCGGGGTCGCCCACAGGTGCAGCGGCCACAACATCGCAATGCCGACAATGTAGGCGATAGGGCCAAACAGAAGCGGCCCCGCTATTCCACTGCCCATGGAGAAGAAGAGAGGTTGGGCGAGGTAGTTCGCGAACCATTCCAGGATTGAACTCGGGATCTTCGACGAAAGGGCGAAGGCAATCCCGAATATCAGGCCGGATAGCCAGAATGACAGGCAGATGATGAATACGATCGGCCAAATCCTGTCGAGCGCTGTTTGCTGTAGTATTGGCGGACGCCACGCCATCAATCCGGCCAGAAAGCAGGCCGCCAAGGCCGAGCCGGTCATCAGGCCGGAATTCATGATGTCGGCAGAAAGCAGATCATCCGCAGATGCTTGCGGAGAGGCCATTCGATGCAGAAGCGGCGTGAGGCTGATCGCAATCAGCCCCACCACCGTCATGGCGATCCCGCAGGCAAGGCGGTGGCACAGCGAACTGCGCCACCAGGCATTGCTCAGGATCAGTTGATCAACCCATAGAACTTCCCGGCGTTGGTGCAGGTGATCATCTTCACCTGCTCTGCCGGCACGTCGGCGAACTGTTCCTTGATGTACTTGTCGGAGTGCGGCCAGACGCCGTCGCCGTGCGGGTAGTCGGAGCCCCACATCAGGCTCTCCGCGCCCATGTCGTCGATCAGCTTGGCGCCGATGCGGTCGAACTGGAACGTCGCCTTGCACTGGCGGCGCCAGTAATCCGACGGCTTCATCTTCATCCCGAGATCGTGGAAGCGGTCCTCCCACTCGAAGTCCATGCGGTCGAGCGCATAGGGGATCCAGCCGCAGCCCGATTCGCCGAAGGCGATGCGGACGTTGGGGAAACGCTCCAGCACGTTGGCGCCCATGATGGCGGCCAGGATGTTCACCAGGTTCATCTGGAAACCCGAGACCACGGTGAAGAACACCGAGCGGCCGACCCGGCCGGGATATTTCTCGATGGTGCCGGGCGGGACGTTGGGGAAGGTGTGGAAGTGCAACGGCAGCTGCACGTCGTTCACGGCCTTCCACAGCGGATCCCACATCGGATGCCACATCGGCTCCATGTCCCAGGAGCAGGAGAGTTCGAGGCCCTTGATGCCCATCTTCGCGACCCGGTAGATCTCCCGGACGGCGGCATCGATGTCGCCATAGGGCAGGCAGGCCAGGCCGATGTGCCGGTCGGGATAGTGGCTGCAGAAATCCTTCAGCCAGTCGTTGTAGATGCGCAGCATCTCGTTGCCGGCCTCGCGGTCGTTGAGACGACTCGCCGCGCCCAGGATGCCGTAGATCACCTCGGCATCGACGCCGTCGCGATCGAGGTCTTTTATGCGCAGGTGCGGATCGGAGATGCGTCGGATGTCCCTGGCGCCGTCGGCGTAGAGGCCTGTCTCTGCCATGATGTCGACGCGCCCGTGCTTGCCGGGCACGAACTTCGAGCCTGCCGGGCCGACGCCGTTCTTGAAGCCGAACGAGGCGCCGTTCTTGGCCACCCATTTGGGTCCGTCTTCGGTTTCGGTGACGTAGGGCATGCGGTCCTTGAGGTCGCGCGGTGCCATCGACGTGAACAGGTCGGGCGGCATCCACGGCAGGTCGAGGTGGCTATCGGCCGAAATGCGCTTGTATTGCATGGCGTTTGGCTCCCTTTGATTTGCTGAAGGAATTATGCGCCGTCTGACATGCAGGGCAATGCCCCTACTATTTCGCGGGTCGGCTATCGAAGTAGGCACCTTCGCTGCCCAGCAAGACCATCACGGCAATAACGAACACGATTGGCAGGATGCGGCGCCAAGCGGGCAGGCGGACACCGCGCAGCAGCGAACGGCGCCGCAGCCAGCCCCAGAGCGCGTAGAGGAGCCACACCGGCATGGCGATCATCAGAGTGAATTGGGCGGCACCGTGAAATGCGCCAATTCCAGCCGCCTCTGCACCCGCGCCCTGCAGGCGCAGTTGGATGACCAGGACTGCCGCGAGTGCCAGACGGACGATCAGCAACAGCGCCGCCGCGGCGGAGAGGCCCCACAGGAGCCGGCGGAAGCGTGAATCCCCGAACGGCCGGACGAACCAGCCGGCGGCCCGCGGCGCCGCAAAGGCCGCGATCATGACGATGAGCATTGTGGGCAGCAGCACGCCCATGCCGAAGAATGCCCGTCCGGCGAAGTAGCAAACCACCACGGTGAGGATGGCGAGCCAGACGCTTTCGGCCACGGAGCCAGCGATGCCGAAAGCGCGATCCCAGCCGACGTTCTCGCCGCGCGCCTCGGCTTGCCGCAGCGCCTCATCGGACCGATAGCTATCGTAGCCGCCGCGCTTCACTTCCGCCCCCGCTTGCCGCCATATTGTGCGTGACACCCTTCGATCGCTCAAGGACGTGGAATGACAACAGAGACCGTCTCTCGGCTCGAAGGAGACTTCGACTTCATCGTCGTGGGCGCCGGCTCGGCCGGTTGCGTGCTCGCCAACCGGCTCTCCGCCGATCCGCGCAATCGCGTGCTGGTGCTGGAGGCGGGCGGTCGCGACAACTGGATCTGGTTCCACGTTCCGGCCGGTTATCTCTTCGCGATCGGCAATCCTCGCGCCGACTGGATGTTCCAGACCGAGAAGGAACCCGGGCTCAACGGCCGCGCGCTCAACTACCCGCGCGGCAAGGTGATCGGCGGCTGCTCGGCGATCAACGGCATGATCTCGATGCGCGGCCAGTCGGAGGATTACGACCACTGGCGCCAACTCGGCCTCACCGGCTGGGGCTGGGACGATGTCGCGCCGGTGTTCCGCAAGCTCGACAACCATTTCCTGGGCGATACCGAGCATCACGGCGCCGGCGGCGAATGGCGGGTCGAGGAATCACGAGTGCGTTGGGAGGTGCTCGACGCAGTGATCCGCGCCGCCACCGAGATGGGCATCCCGCAGACCGCGGACTTCAACACCGGCGACAATACCGGCGTCGGCTATTTCCACGTGAACCAGAAGCGCGGCATCCGCATGTCGGCGGCGCGCGCCTTCCTGAAGCCGGTGCTCAAGCGGCCGAATCTCGCGCTGGAAACCGGCGTGCTGGTCGAAAAGCTGTCGCTCGAGGGCAAGCGCTGCACCGGCGTGCTCTATCGCCAGGACGGCCGCCTCGTCGAGGCGCGGGCCAGGGGCGAGGTCATCCTGGCGGCCGGCGCGATCGGCTCGCCGCAGATCCTCCAGCTTTCCGGCGTCGGCGCCCCCGACTGGCTGGGCGAGGTCGGCATTCCGGTGCTGCATGCGCGCGAGGGCGTCGGACGGAACCTGCAGGACCATCTGCAGCAGCGGGCGATCTACAAGGTGGACGGCGTGAAGACGCTCAACACGACCTATCACTCGCTGGTCGGCCGGGCGCTGATGGGCATGCAATATGCATTGCTGCGGAAGGGGCCGCTCACCATGTCGCCCTCGCAGCTCGGAATCTTCACGCGTTCCTCGCCGGATCAGGAAAGGTCGAACATCGAATTCCATGTGCAGCCCCTGTCGCTCGACAAGTTCGGTGAGCCGCTGCATCGCTTCCCGGCGATCACGGTGAGCGCTTGCAACCTGCGCCCGACCTCGCGCGGCACGGTCAGGTTGCGCTCGGCCGATCCGGCGGCCAAGCCACTGATCGCGCCCAACTATCTCGCGACCTACGAGGATCGCACCGTGGCGGCCGACGCGATCCGCGTGACGCGGCGTCTGATGCACCAGCCGGCCCTGCAGCCCTACCATCCCGAGGAATACCTGCCCGGCCCGACCATCGGCGACGACGATGCCTCGCTCGCCAAGGCGGCCGGCGACATCGGCACCACGATCTTCCATCCGGTGGGCACCGCGAAGATGGGCCTGCCGTCGGACCCGCATGCCGTGGTCGACGAGCGGCTGCGGGTCATCGGCCTGCAGGGGCTGCGGGTGGTCGACGCGTCGGTCATGCCGACCATCACCTCGGGCAATACGAATACCCCCACGATCATGATCGCCGACAAGGCGTCGGGAATGGTCCTCGCGGACAACAGGTAAGGAGGCACAAATGCACAAGAAGATGCTGGGAATGATTGCGGCGCTCGGCCTGTCGGTGCCGGCGGTTTCCATGGCGCAGCAGCCGACGACGCTGCGCGTCGTCGCACATTCGGATCTGAAGATCCTGGATCCGATCTGGACCACGGCCTTCATCGTGCGCAACCACGGCTACATGATCTACGACACGCTGTTCGCGCTGGACGGCGATCTCAAGATCAAGCCGCAGATGGTTGATACGTGGAAGATGAGCGAGGACAAGCTCACCTGGACCTTCACCCTGCGTGACGGGCTCGAATTCCATGACGGCCAGCCGGTCACCACCGAGGACGTGATCGCCTCGCTGAAGCGATGGGCGTCGCGCGACAGCCTGGGCAACATCCTGTGGGCCAAGGTTACCGAGTTGAAGGCCGTCGATGCCAAGACCTTCCAGATCGTGCTGAAGGCGCCGACCGGCGTCGTGCTGCAGGCTCTGTCCAAGCCCTCGGGCAATCCCTTCATCATGCCCAAGCGTGTCGCCGAGACGCCGGGAACCGACCAGATCAAGGAGTTCGTCGGATCGGGCCCGTTCATCTTCAAGGCCGACGAATGGAAGCCCGGCGACAAGACAGTCTACGTCAGGAACCCCAAGTACAAGCCTCGGCCTGAGCCGGCGTCCGGCCTGGCTGGAGGAAAGATCGCCAAGGTCGATCGCGTCGAATGGCTCGCCATCCCCGACCAGCAGACTGCGGTGAACGCGCTGCAGGCCGGCGAGATCGACATCATCGAGTCGCCGCAGCACGACCTCTATCCGCTGCTGAAGAAGGACCGCAACGTCTCAATGGTGACCACCAACAAGTGGGGCAACCAGTACATCTATCGCTTCAACCAGCTGCACAAGCCGTTCGACAATGCCAGGAACCGGCAGGCGATGCTCTACGCGCTGAACCAGACGGACTTCCTGAACGGCGTGATCGGCGACCCCGAGTATTACAAGGTCTGCAAGGCCATGTTCATGTGCGGCGGCCCCTATGAGACGACCGCGGGCTTCGCCGACAAGTACGAGAGCGACTTCGCCAAGGCCAAGCAGCTCCTGGCCGAAGGCGGGTACGACAACACGCCGGTCGTGCTGCTGCATTCGACCGACCTCTACGTACTGACGAACATGGCGCCGATCGCGAAGTCGCTGATGGAGAAGGCCGGCATGAAGGTCGACATGCAGTCGATGGACTGGCAGACGCTGGTCGCCCGCCGCGCCCGGAAGGACGCGCCGGACAAGGGCGGCTGGAACGTGCTCATCACCTCGACATCGGGTGCCGATTCGCTCGATCCACTGACCTACAGCTTCATCAGCGCCGCCTGCGACAAGGCCTGGTTCGGCTGGCCGTGCGACGCCGAGATCACGCGCCTGCGCAATGAATTCGCCGACGAGGTCGACGAGGCCAAGCGCAAGCAGATCGTCGAGAAGCTCCAGCTGCGCGCTGCCGAGGTGCCGACGCATGCCTTCCTCGGCCAGTACAACAACGCGATGGCGATCCGCAAGAACGTGACCGGCAGCGTCGTCTCGCCCGTGCCGGTCTTCTGGAACATCGAGAAGAAGTAGCGAGCGCACGGGAAATGTTCCGTCGTCTCGACCGGAGCCGAGCGCAGCGAGGCGAAGCGGAGAGACCTTCTCTCTACGATTTTACGGTTATTGGTGGAGGGAAGGTCTCTCCACTTCGCACCTTCGGTGCTCCGGTCGAGACGACGGGCTTGGTACCCACCCTAAACGACGGCGTCGCCCGCGATCTGCGTGCGCTGCATGCGGCGGTGGAACGGGCCGGCATCGTGGATCGCCAGGTGTTTGGTGCAGCGATTATCCCAGAAGGCGATCGAGCCGGTCTCCCAGCGGAAGCGGCAGGTGAATTCCGGCCGGTGACCGTGATCCATGAGGAAGTCGAGCAGCGGCTTGCTCTCGCGGTCGGTCATGTTCTCGAAACGGCATGAATAGGAGTGGTTCACGAACAGGCACTTGGCGCCGGTTTCGGGATGCGTCCGCACGACCGGATGCACGCTCTCGGTCGGCCGCCAGTTCGAATCCTCGCGCACCTTGATCGCACGGCGGGCGTTCATCCCGGCCTGCGGGCCGGCCACGCGCCTGTCGCTGTGCACGGCGCGCAGGCCCGCCAGCATCGACTTCATGCCGTCGGAGAGGCTCTCGTAGGCGAGATACTGGTTGGCGAACAGCGTGTCGCCGCCATAGGGAGGTACGTCGAGCGCATAGAGGATGGCGCCCATCGGTGGCTTGGGCATCATCGTCGTGTCGGAGTGCCACTCTTCGCCGACGATACGCTCATCTCCGGGCGCGCGCACGACGCGCACGATCTCCGGATCGCCCGCGCCGGTGTTGAAGTTGGGATGGACGAAGATCTCGCCGAAGCGGCGGGTGAAGGCCTTGTGGCTGGCATCGTCGAGCTTCTGGCCGCGGAAGAAGATCACCAGGTGCTCAAGCAACGCACGGCGGATCTCGGCGATCGTCGCATCGTCAAGGCCGGCGCCGATGTCGACGCCGCCGATCTCCGCGCCCAGGGCGCCGGCGATGGGGGAGACGGTGATGTACTGATAGGGGGCCATGGGGGTGATGATGCGGCCGGAGGGTCGAGGGAACAAGGCACGCAGGCTGCACCTTTCGCCGAGTGGCTGGTTGCTGCGATGCCGCGCGGGCGTCTGGAATCGAACGGAAGGATGTGACCGATTTGCATCAGTTGGCGACGATGGCGAGGCGACTGGGGCGGCAATGCAACCGAACCAAGGCAGGAGAGTTGTTCGTTCGTGGTTCCTTAACGAGCGGGGTTAGACGAATGAAGAGACTCTTTGCAGCGGCATTGATGGTTTTGGCGCCGGCCGCGGTGCAGGCGCAGTCGATCAATGCCCAGGAAGGCTTCTACATCGGCGCCGGTGGCGGTGCCGCCTGGTTCATCGGTTCGGATTCCAACGCCAATACCTGGACGGGTTGGTCGGTCGGCGGCAAGGCGGGTTACGACTTCGTCGGCCCGCGCCTCGAACTCGAGGTCGGCTATGGCCAGATCCCGACCTCGGCCAACATCCCGGGCACGGCGATCAACGGCAAGGTCGGCCAGCTCAACGTGATGGCCAACCTGCTGTACGACTTCATGCCGACCTCGGTGATCACGCCGTATATCGGTGCCGGTGCAGGTGTCGCCTTCATCGACAGCAACAGCACCCTGGGCAGCACGCAGTTCGCTTATCAGGGCATGGTCGGCGTCGCCTACAATGTGAGTGAGCAGCTCCGGTTCATGATCGAAGGCCGCTACGTCGGCACGACCACCCCCAGCGTGAACACGCCGTTCGGCAATGTGAGCTTCCAGAACAACAACATTCTCGCGCTCGCTGGCGTGACCTACAAGTTCACGGCGCCGCCTCCGCCTCCGCCTCCGCCGGCTCCGTCGATGGTCGCGCCGCCGTCGTTCATGGTGTTCTTCGACTGGGATCGCGCGAACCTGAGCGACCAGGCACTGACCACCATCCGCCAGGCCGCGTCGGCCTACAAGACGAAGGGCAATGCCCGCGTCACCGCGACCGGCCACACCGACACGTCGGGCACCGAGGCCTACAACATGGCGCTGTCGCTGCGTCGCGCCAACGCCGTCAAGGACGCGCTCGTCCGCGAGGGCGTGCCGGCAACCAACATCGCCGTCCTCGGCCGCGGCGAGCAGGGCCTGCTGGTGCAGACCGGCCCCAACGTCCGCGAGCCGCAGAACCGCCGCGTCGAAATCGTCATCCAGTAGGGCAATTCGTTCATCGTAAACCTGTCGCACCGGCAACGTGCCGGTGCGACGCGCGTTAGAAGAAAGCCGGACTTCACCGTCCGGCCCTCCGGTTGCAGCCTTCCAACCCCTCTCCCCGAGTGGCGTCGGCTGCGACCGGAGACCTCCTATTCCAGCGTCCCCTGCCTCGAAATGCGCTCGGAACGCTGCGGCGCGGCAACTGGATGTGTCTGCGTGGTGATCGTGTCTCCCACGCGAAACCGTGAACGCAACCTCGCGGCACCGACAATCGTTCTCTCGCCAACAATTCACGCGCAGGAGACTCTCATGCTGAAGTTCACGAATATCGCAATCATTGCGGCGCTCGGCTTGGGTGTCGCCGCGTGCGGCAACAATCCGACGGACCGCGCCCTGACCGGCGGCGCGATCGGTGCGGGTACGGGCGCCGTCGTCGGCTCGACGATGGGTTCCCCGGTGGCGGGCGCCGTTGTGGGCGGCCTGGGTGGCGCCGCGATCGGCGCCGCGACCACCCCGCGCAACGACGGCTACTACCGCTAACACGTTCTTTGACGGATGCGGGGTGGGCACTTCCGGGTGCCCGCCCTTTTTTCGTGTGCGAGCGGGAGGAGGCAATGCGAAACTGGCGCATGGCCCGTCTCTTCGCGCGCAACATCGAGAACTTCACGTGCGAGCGCTGCGGCACGGAAGTCGAAGGGAATGGGTTCACCAACCATTGCCCTGCCTGCCTGTGCAGCAAGCATGTCGACGAGAATCCCGGCGACCGCGCGGCGGACTGTGGCGGGCTGATGGAACCGATCGCGGTGGAACAAGCGCGCGGCCGCTACGTCATCGTGCACAGATGCCTGAAGTGCGGCCAGGAGAAGCGCAACCGATCCTCGCCAGATGACAGTTCGCGCACGCTGGTCGAGGTCGCCCGCCGGCGGGCGATGTCTTGAGGCTTCCCTCTCTTGTCGCCCTGCTCGTCGTCGTATCCGCTGCCGGCACGGCAGCCGCCCAGGGGGTGGGGGACATCGAACAGGCGTGGCGCGGCTGGATGGAGAAAACCCAGCGCACACGGGGCGGCCTCGTGGTGATGCATGCTGGGCGGCCGGTGCGCGAGGCGACGATGGGAGGTCTCGGCGCCGGCGCATCCGTGCCGTACGCCAGCCTGTCGAAGGCAGTGACCGGCGTCTGCATCGCCACCTTGATCGAGCGCGGAGCCCTTTCCTTCGAAACGCAGGTTTCGCGGGCGCTGGCGCGCACGATGACGCGCACGGGCCGGCCCGTCGATCCGCGGCTCCTGCAGGTGACGATTTCCGAACTATTGGTGCATCGCGGAGGCTTCGGTCCGTCGATCGGCAGCGCGGGCGACATGGCGAACTGGCTGCGGCGCAATTCCGGTGGACACACCGCCTTCGACGAGCAGCTCCGCTGGCTGTTCGCCCGCCGGCTGCAATACCAGCCGGGCGAGCGTTTCGAATACTCGAATGCGAACTACCTGATGCTGGGCGCCATCATCGAGGAGGCGGCCGGCCAGCCCTACGAACGCTATTGCAAGGACGCCGCGCTGACGCCGCTCGGCGCGCGTGACGCCATGCTCGATCCGGCCTGGCGCATCCTCTCAAGCTATGGCGGCTGGCACATGCCGCTCGCCGACTATGCCCGCTTCTACCAGGCCTTTGCCCAGGGCAATCCGGCGATCGGCCCGCGGGTGCGACAATGGATGATGTCGCCGGAGGGCAAGCAGGTGGGCGGCGGCGCCCATTACGGGCTGGGCACCTTCGTGCGGCCGACGCCGCGCGGCGGCGGCAATTACTGGCATGCCGGCCGCTGGGTCTACGATCTCCGCAATGCCCATGACGGGGACCTGCACGTTTCCTACTCGACCTTCGCGGTGCGGCTGGGAGCGCTCGACGTCAACATGGTGAGCTATGCCGAACCGGGACGCGAGCAGGGGGACGGTGGCCTCGATGGGGCACTGGGCAATGCCGCACGGGGTGTAAAGCGGTGGCCGTGACACGTTCTGCGAGCTGGGCTACCTAGGGCCGTGGGCTTGGGGAAGTCTGGACGTCTCGGGGGAGTGGGCTCTGAACCTTCTGCATCTGCTGGCCGTGTCCGCCATCGCGGCCTGCCTCTACGTGTCGCTGCCGGAATGGCAGGGCCGTTCCCGTTCGCGCAGCCTCCTGCTGGTGCCGCCGGTGCTGGCCTTCATCGGCGTCTACATGATGATGGGGTACGTTGCGCCGGAACATCGCGAGCCGTGGCTGTTGCGCGCCGCGCTCGGTCTGGGGCTCGCGCTGGGCGTGATCCGCGGGCTGTTCATCCAGTCCGACATCGACGAGTTCGGCCTGGTGCGCCTGCCCGGTGTACGTGACGGGCTGCTCGTCACCGTGGTGATCACGGCGGCGATGGTCGCTGCGACCGTGGCGCCGCTCGTCCTCGTGCAGGCGCTCGCGTGGGTGCCCTACGCAACCAGTCTCGCCGGTCTCGGCGCGACCTACCTGTCGGGTCGTGCCGTCGTCGTCTATCTGCGCACCCGCTCCTAGGCGGCGCCTTCAAGCTGCAAACGAGCGCAGCACCTTGCCGGGCCGCGAGGCCGGGTCGGCACAGAAACCCTTCTCGTCGACGGCCTTCGCACCGTTGATCCAGACGCCATGCAGGCCGATCGCACCCGCGGTGAGGCGCGCGGCACCAGCCGGCAGGTCGTGCGCGCGGCGCTTCGGTCCACGTGCCACGGTCGCCGGGTCGAACAGCATGAGGTCCGCAGCGAGGCCTTCGCGCAGCAGACCGCGATCCTGGATGCCGAACAGCTTCGCGGGCTGGCCGGTCAGGCGATGCACCGCCTGCGGCAGGTCGAGCACGCCGAGATCGCGGCTCCAGTGACCCATCAGGTGCAGGCCGAAGCCCGCGTCGCAGAAGAAGGTGAGATGTGCGCCGGCGTCGCTCAGCGAGATGTGGGTGTTGGGATCGGCCAGGATGCGACCGACCTGTCTGTCATCGTTGTGCAGGAGCTGCGCCACGAACATCGTGTCGAGGTTTTCCGACAGGGCGAAGTCGAGGATGAAGTCGAACGGGTCCTTGCCGGCCGCCTTGGCGAGCTCGGCCAGGGTCGCGCCCTCCATCTTGCGGTTCTCGTCCTTCGCCGTCTCGACGACGAACAGCTTGTCCCACTCGCCGTTGAACAGCAGCCGGCCGCGCTTGGCCTGCAGCTCCTCGCGCACCGAGGCGCGCCACGCCGGATCGCGATAGATCTTCCTGAGTTCGGCCGGATCGTGCGCCGCCATCGCCGGCTTCCACGCCTGCATGCTCTCGAACAGGTAGGGGCTGTGGAAGGTGAAATCCATGCTGAGCGGGCAGCAGGAGGTTTGAGCTACCAGGGTGCGGCCGCGGGCGCGGGCCTCGTTCACCTGGTCGAGCGTGGCGAACGCGGCCTCGGGGTTGGTGTTGGAATGGAACAGTGCGGCGATCACGACCGGGCGGTTGGCTTCGGCCGCGATCTCCTCAAGGTAGGGAATCGTGGTGGTGCGGCCCTTTGTGAGCATGTAGACGCCGGTGCCACGCTCGCCCATCGCCTTCACGAGGGTGCGCAGCTCATGATCGTCGGCGAGGCGCGACGGCATCGGCGTGCCGCCCTCGCCATTGTGCGCTTCCGACGTCGAGGAGGCGAAACCGATGGCGCCCGCGGCCATGGCCTCGCGCACGAGATCGGCCATCCGGGCGACTTCATCGCCCGTGGCCGCCCGCTCGGTGGCGTCGGCGCCCATCACGAAGGTGCGTATGGCGGAGTGGCCGGCGAAGCAGGCGACGTTGGGGCCGACGCCGTTCTTCTCCAGCATGTCGAGATACTGCGGGAAGCTCTCGAAGCCCCAATTGATGCCGGCGCGCAGGGCGTCGAGCGACATGCCCTCGACATGGGTCAGGTGGCGCATGGTGAGGTCGCGGTCGGCCGGCTTGCAGGGCGCGATGGTGAAGCCGCAATTGCCCAGGATGGCCGTGGTGACGCCCAGCGCAGGCGAGGGATCGACGAAAGGGTCCCAGGTGATCTGCGCGTCGTAGTGTGTGTGACCGTCGATGATGCCCGGCGCCAGCGCCAGCCCGTCGGCCTTCACGGTCTCCCGGGCGGCGCCGAGCTTCGGGCCGATGGCGGCAATCCTGCCGTCCTTCACGCCGAGGTCGCCCTGAAGCGGCGGGGCGCCCGAACCGTCGTGGATCTGCGCGTCTCTGATCACCAGATCGAACATGTTTTTTTCCTCCCGGAAAGACCCTAGTCTGTCGCCAAGGAAATGGAACGGGAGGATTGCATGACTGGCATGACGCGCCGCGGCTTCGTGGCCGCAGGTGCAGCGGGTACGGCGTTCGGATTGGCGCCGGCGATCGTCCGCGCCCAGGACTATCCCACCAAACAGGTTCGGGTGGTGGTGCCCTATCCGGCCGGCGGCGGCACCGACCTGGTGGCACGCCTGATCGTCCCGCGCCTTGCGGAAAAGTGGAAGCAGACCGTCATCATCGAGAACAAGGGCGGCGCGAGCGGCATCCTGGGCAGCGAGATCGTCGCGAAGGCACCGCCCGACGGCTACACGCTGCTGATCATGACCAGCGCGCATACCATCAATCCCTACACGACCAAGGTCCTGCCCTACGACACCGAACGCGACTTCACGCCGGTTACACCGCTGGTCGAGGGTGCCCTCGCCCTAGTCGGCTCGCCCAAGGCGGGCATGGACTCGATGGAAAAGTTCATGACGGCCGCGCGCGCCAATCCCGGCAAGTATCAGTTCGGCAGCACTGAGAACACGACGCGCATGGTGGGCGAGCTGTTCCGGGTGAAGAGCGGGCTGAAGATCGAGAACGTCGCCTACAAGGGTGCCGCGCCGATGATGCAGGAACTGGCCGGCGGCCACATTCCGGTGGGCTTCACCAGCCCGCTCACGGTGATGTCGCACCACCGGGCGGGCACGTTGCGCATGCTGGCGGTAAGCGGCACCAAGCGGCTGCCGGGCCTCGATGACGTTCCGACCATCGCCGAGGCGGGCGTTCCGGGCGTCGACACGACCGCTTGGTTCGCGATGTTCGGCCCGGGCAAGATGTCGCCGGCGCTGGCCAACCGCCTGCGCGACGACGTCGTTGCCGTACTGGCCGAGCCCGAGGTGAAGGCCAAGATCCGCGACCTGTCGAGCCTGCCGGGCGGCGAGGCGCCGGACGCCTTTGCCCTGCGGATCAAGAGGGAGCTGGCGAGCTGGGGCGAGATCGCGAAGCTGGCGGGCATCCAGCCGGAATGATTTTGCTGGGGGCGCGCCACTCCAGCGGCGCGTCTTTAGGGATTTCGACGGTGATCGCGCCACTGAAGTGGCGCGCCCCCAGCGGATGAGGAGCGACATGATCCGCTTGCTCGTGATTGTCCTTCTCGTGGCTCTGGGCATGCCCGCCGTCGCACAGTCCGTCAGCTTCCCCAGCGTCACCGTCGGCAGCAGCCAGGCGGGACCCGAAGTGAAGGGCTGGATCTACAAGCCGTCGGGCGACGGGCCGTTCCCGGCGATCATCCTGGCCCATAGCTGTGCCGGTGCGAACGCGCACACCGACAGGTGGGGCAAGCTGCTGGTGAGCTGGGGTTATCTCGTGCTGGCGCCGGATTCTTTCGTCCCGCGTGGCACCAAGGCCGTGTGCACGACCCCTAACGTGGTGACACCCAACATGCGCGTGGCCGACATCGCGGGCGGGCTCGACTATCTGGCGACGCGGCCTGATGTGGTGAAGGGCAAGGTCGGCATCATCGGCCACAGCCATGGCGGCTCGACGGTGATCCGCTCGGCGCAGAAGACCTTTGGCCTGACGCAACGCGGCCTCGCGGCGGGCGTCGCCTATTACCCCGGCTGCAATCCGAAGTTCGATGGCGGCATCGACATCCCGGTCCTGCTGCTCGCCGGCGACAAGGACGACTGGACGCCGGCCGATCGCTGCCGGAGCCTGGTGTCGGGCCTGCAGCGGGGCGGCCTGGTCGAACCGGTCTACTATCCCAACGCCTATCACAGCTTCGATTCGAAGGCCGCAGACCGAACCGTGCCCGGTGCGGCGGGCAAACAGCACCATCTCGCCTACGACACGGTCGCCGCGCCCGACGCCGAAGCGCGGACGAAGGCATTCTTCGCGAAGTATCTGCGGTGATCAAAAATCCCTCGTCTCGACCGGAGCCGAGCGGAGCGAGGCGAAGCGGAGAGACCTTCTCTAAACCAAAAGCCGGCAATTGGTGGAGAGAAGATCTCTCCACTCAGCGCTGCGCGCTCCGGTCGAGATGACGAGATATTTTGAATGGAGCGGCCGGTTACGAAGCGTCGTCCAGACCCATTTGCCGGCAGAGCAGCACCAGCGTTTCGTAGATCACGTGTGAGCAGAGGTGGGCGGCCATGCCGTTCACGTCCTGCGGCGGGCTCACCGTGTTCACGTCGACGGCCACGATGTTGAGATCGGTGAGGCAGCGCAGCAGGTCGATGCCCTCGCGGGCGCTGAGGCCGCCCCACGACGGCGTGCAGACGCCGGGGGCGCAGGACGGGTCGAACACGTCCATGTCGAAGCAGAGATAGACCGGCCGCTTGCCGACCTTGTCGCGGAATTCGGCCATGCGCTGGGCGAAGCCGCCGCGGATCAGCTCGTCGATCGACACGACCTTATAGCCCAGACTCATCGCACGGGGCACGACACCCTGAGCATAGGTCGTACTGCGGATGCCGACATGCCAGGAGAATTCCGGATCGACGAGGCCTTCCTCGGCGACGTGCGTGAACTGGGTGGCGGAGTTGTATTTTTCCTCCGAGCCATACGGATAGGAATCGGTGTGCGAATCGATATGGAGCGCCGCCATCTTCGGATACTTCTTGCCGACGGCGCGCGCGACCGGGACGGTGACGGAGCCATCGCCACCGATCGTGATCGGCACGGCACCTGCTTCGACGATGCGATCCGCCGCCTGCTCGATCCGCTCGAACGCATCGACGATCTTGGACGGCGTGAGCTTGACGTTGCCGCAATCGACCAGCCCCAGCGCGGTCGCGGGATCGAAGTCGGCATTGGTCGGATTGAAGCGCCGCATCAGCTGCGACTGCTGACGCACCGAATCAGGGCCGCCGCGCGCGCCGATGCGCATGTTGGTGCCGCAATCGAACGGGATGCCGAGGATCGCGGCCTTGTTCGCCGGGCCCGGCCGGCCGTAGGGCACGCCCATGAAGGTCAGGGGCAGGGTGAACAGCTCGTCGTCGGACAGACGGTCCATGTCAGGGCTCCGCGGAGAGGAAGTCGTAGGCCACCAGGGCATGGATCTTGGCGACGGCCAGCAGCTCGTCCACCAGCACATGCTCGTCGGCGCCGCCCATGTTGAAAGGCGTGAGGCCCAGCACCACGGTCGGCACGTTGAACATGCGATACCAGCGCGAGTCCGAGCCGCCGACCCGCATGTTGACGGCAGGCGTCTCGCCCAGCACTTCGGCAGCGACCGAGGCGGTGCGGGTCACGATCTCGTGGTCGGGATCGGTGTAGGAAGGCTCGAAGCGCCGGATCGCCTTCCAGCTCACGCCTGCGAGCGGCCCCAGCCATTCGTCCAGTTTTGTGGCGAGCAAGTCGGTCGTGACGCCGACCGGCAGGCGGATGTCGGCCCGGGCAATCGCCTGCGTGGGCACCAGGTTGGGCGAGGTGCCGCCCTCGATGGTGCCGATGTTCACTGTGACCCTCGACAGCGTATCGGCTTCGCCGGCACCCGACAGGGGCTCGGAGATGGGCTTGGCCTTGCCGATCGCCGAGGTGACGGCGGGCGGCGACTGGAAGGGCACGTCCTCCAGCTGTTTCAGATAGTTGAGCGCGGTACGCAGCCGGTCGATGGCGTTGGTCCCCTTGTGGACATGGGCGCCGTGAGCGGGTGATCCCGTGGTCTCGATCTCGACCCACATCAGGCCCTTCTCGCCGAAGCGCACCACCCGGGGCGAACCGACATCGCCGCAGATGTTGGCGTCGCCGGCGGCATGCGGGAAGTGCTCGAGGAGATGGCCGGACCCCAGCGAGCCCATGTTCTCCTCGTCGCCTGCCAGGGTCAGCACGATCTCGCCGTCCCAGGCGTCGCGGTGCTCGGCCAGCAGCGCCGCGGCCAGCAGGGAGCAGGCAATGCCGCCCTTCATGTCGCAGACGCCTCGGCCGTAAAGCCTGCCGTCCTTCAGCACGCCGCCCAGGGGCGGCACGGTCCAGGGCAGGTTCTCCAGCAGGGGGAAGGTGTCGAGATGGCCGTTGAAGATCAGGCGGCGTCCCGGCCCGCGCCCCCGGATGCGGCCGATGAGCGAGACGATGCGCGGCTTCGGCTCGACACGTTCGATCTCGATGCCGGGAATCTCTCGCAACAGCGCTTCGGCCACGGCGGCCACGTCGAACGTGTCGCTCGGCGGGTTCGGCGAGGCCACGGCCACCAGCCGCTGCGTGACGCCAATGAGTCGGTCGAGCGAGCCCTCGACGCGGCGCGCCAGTTCGGTGCGGATTTTCGACGACATCAGCGAGCCTGCAGCCTGCGTTCCCAGAAGCGAATGGCCATGGCCAGCGGCCAGCAGATGAAGAAGTAGACCACGGCGATGAAGGTGAAGGTCTCGAGCGGCCGGAAGTTGGTGGCCGAGAGCTCCATGCCGCGTCTTGTGATCTCGCTCACCGAGATGACGGCGCCCAGCGAGGAGAACTTGATGAGCTGCACGAAGTTCGAGGCGAGTGGCGGCAGGGTCATGCGGATCGCCTGCGGCAGCACGATGCGGTTGAACGACTGCAGCGGTGTCAGGCCCAGCACCTGGGCGGCCTCGCGGTGGCCCTTGGGCACGCTCTGGATGCCCGAGCGATAGACCTCGGAGATGAAGGACGCCTGGTAGAGGGCGAGGCCGATGATCAGCGCGACCAGCGCCTCGATGCGCACGCCGAACACGATCGGCAGCACGTAGTAGACCCACAGGAGCTGCACCAGGATAGGCGTGTTGCGCACGACCTCGCCGATCGAGATGCCGATCCAGCGCAGGATCCGGAAGCGCGACATGTCGAGCAACGCGATGACCAGCCCGCCGACCATCGCCAGAACCAGCGTGATCGCGGAGATGACCAGCGTCATCTGCAGGCCGCCCATCAGGAAGTCGAAGCTTCCCCAGACCGTGTCCCAGCGGAATTGGTACTTGAACATTCAAGCCTCGGCGGAGCGCGCCACTCCAGTGGCGCACCCCTTGATGATGAGCGCCACTGGAGTGGCGCGCTCCAATGAGCGAACGCCGACTACGGCGCGACGATCGGGTCGAGCTTGTGCTTCTTGGCGTACTTCAGCAGCCTTCCGTCGAGCTTGATCGTGTCGACGAACAGGTTGACGTAGTTCAGCCAGATCTGGTCACCCTGCGGCACCACGTAGGCGTAGGGCGTGATGGCGAGCTTCTCGTTGGGCAGGATGTAGGTCGCCCAGTCGAACTCGTCGGTCACTTTGATCGCGGTCGGGAAGTCGGTGATGATGACGTCGACGCGCTGCGCGACCAGCTCGGCCTCGCGCGTGTTGGGCGGCGCCACCGAGACGACCTCGGCGTTCTTCACATAGCCCTTCATGAAGGGCTCCATGTAGCTGCCCAGCGAGACGGCAGCCTTCACGCCCTTCTGGTCGATGTCTTCCCACTTCTTGATCTTGCTGTCCTTGCGCGTGACCGCGTAGAGGTTGGTCAGCAGGTAAGGCTTGGAGAATTCGACGGCCTGGCCGCGCTTCATGGTGGCGCCGACGCCGAACATGCCGATCTCGCACTTGCCGGCCTGCAGGTCGGCAATGAACGATCCGAAGCTCGACTCGACGATCTCCAGCTTGGCGTCAAGTTCCTTGGCGAATTCCTTCGCGAGGTCGGCGTCGATGCCCTCGATCTCGCCGGTCTTCGAGTTGCGGAAGGAGATCGAATAGTAGAGCGGGAACTGGCAGACCCGGAGCTTCTTGCTCTTGGTCACCTCGTAGAGACGCGACTGCGTCTGCTGCGCTTCCGCGCCTGCGATCGAAAATGCGCCGATCGTGCCGGCCAGCGCGAGCGCACCCAATATCCTTGCTACACCCATCATCGGTCTCCCTTGTTGACCTTCCCCATCACTCGTCTGCGAACTGCTGCAGGAAGCGCTGGGCGCGCTCCGTCTGCGGCGCATCGAAGAAGGCCGAACCCGGCGCCGCCTCGACGATCTCGCCTCGATCCATGAACACGGTCCGCGTGCCGACATGGCGCGCGAAGCCCATCTCGTGGGTGACGACCAGCATGGTCATGCCCTCGCGCGCGAGCTGGCGCATGACGGCCAGCACCTCGCGGCGCAGCTCGGGATCGAGCGCACTGGTTGCCTCGTCGAACAGCAGGACCTTGGGCGACATGGCCAAGGCGCGGGCAATCGCCACGCGCTGCTGCTGGCCACCCGACAGGCGCGCCGGATAGGCGTCGCGCTTCTCGAACAGGTCGACCTTCTTCAGGAGAGCTTCGGCGATGGCAACGGCCTCGTCCCTCGGCATCTTCTTCACGCGGATCGGCGCTTCGATCAGATTCTGAAGCACCGACATGTGCGGCCAGAGATTGAAATGCTGGAAGACCATGCCGATCTCGGAGCGCACGGCGCGGCCTGCCGCCTTGACCTGCTTGTCCGGCGATGGCGTCGAAATGGGCACGCCCTCCATCACGACACGGCCCTCGCTCGGCTCTTCCAGGAGAGCGAGGCAGCGCAGCAGCGTGGTCTTGCCCGAGCCCGAGGGGCCCACGACGCAGACGACGTCGCGCTCTAGGACTTCGAGAGACACGCGGGTCAGCACCTGGTTGGCACCGAAGCGCTTGGTAATGCCGTGCGCGAGGATGAGGGGGCTCATGCTGCTCATGTCACTCCATAAGCAATTCCTATGCCGCTTGCTTGAAGGCTGCCGGATCGGCAGGAGTTTTGCTAGTAGAGAACGGAATTAGTGTCGAAGTGACCAATAACGGCTGATTATAGCGTATGGACGTCAAGCTCCTCGAAGCCTTCCGGGCGGTGGTCGATCATCGCTCCATGACCGCCGCCGCGGGCGCCATGGGCGTGACCCAGCCCGCGGTCAGCACCCAGATCGCGCGCCTGGAGGAGACGGTGGGCTTCTCCCTGTTCGAGCGCGCCAATGGCCGGCTGAAGCCCACGGCCGAGGGCATCCTGTTCTATGCGGAAGCAAGCCGCGTGCTGGGCGAGGTCGATCGGCTGGAGGCCGCGACCGCGCAGATCCGCGAGGGTCAGTCGGGGCGTCTGGCGATCGCCAGCCATCCCTCTGCCGCCATCTCCCTGCTGCCCAATCTGGTGGCGCAGTTCCTGGCCGAACGTCCCGGCGTATCGGTGCGGCTGATCTCGCGTCATTCCGATGTGGTGAGCCAGCTCCTGCCGACCGAGAGTTTCGACATCGGCATCGCCGAACTGCCGATCGACGAGAGCCAGATC
>JAESFK010000323.1_pt1 | contig 28095 bp, 26 predicted proteins | sample 9269391 | NCBI WGS metagenome assembly JAESFK01 (sample SAMN14506231, study PRJNA617097) | algae metagenome | isolation source: Drouetiella hepatica UHER 2000/2452 and co-occurring heterotrophs from... | place: Slovakia: Slovak Paradise National Park, Hrabusice, Kosice Region | collected 2000-01-01
TCTTCTTCTTGAGCTTATCCTCGAAATTGGTCCGTTCGGGTGTGCGGACCACGACGACCTCGAGCTCCTCGTCATAGTCGACGGCGTCGACGACATCGCCGCGCTTCAGCATGTTCTGGTTCAGGAGATAGCCGAGCGCGAGATCGTCGGGATGATCGCCGATCGTCATCATCGTGACGATCTCCTGCGCGTTCAGATAAAGCGTCAGCGCGCGTTCGGTGACGACGCGGGTCTCGACCCTGGCACCGGTCTGGTCGATGCCGGAGACGGTCGCGCCAAGCCGCGGCGCCTGCGGATCGGGCCGTACGAGGTAATCGTCGAGAAAGCTCATATCCTGCGCCATCACGGCTGCTCCAGAGACGGCAATCAGGCGGCTGCGCGCGCCAGGGACAGTGCCCAGGCCTCGATCGCGTCCGTCTCGGCGGGAAGTTCGTACCACTCCTCGCCTGCGAATTCGCGCCAGGCCGGCAGGACATCGTGCCTGACCGCGATCAGCAGCGGCACGCCTGCCATGAGCGCCGCGCCGATTTCCTGGCGCAGGCCCTGCCCCAGCATCTCCTGGCGGCCGAACTTGTTGACGATGACGAGTTCGGTTCCGTCGGCCAGAGAAGCGGTCAGCGCGGCGCCGGCCGCGGCAAGGCCGGTTGCATCGAGCCTGCAACCTGCGGATGCGGCACCGCGGTTCTCGCTGATGGGAAAGCGGGTCCCGCTGGCAAGATCCTCGAGCGCCATCGACAGGCAGCCCTGGTCGCAGTCGCCCTCATTGTGCTGCACGACGCCGCCGAGACGCAGGCCCCTCGCCTTCAGGCGGAGCGCGAGATCGGCCATGAACCGGTCGATCTCAAAACCGGAGGCATAGGGAATGGCGGCCAGCAGCGTCATAACGACGTCATCCCATGAAAATGCCCGCCATGAAAGCGCTGCCGCGGCAAGAGTGTTTTCGGCGCGGCACGAGCGGACGGCGCGGGCGAGATGCGGGCCGAGTGTTGCACCGGCCCTACAGTCGCGCCCCTGCGCGCCGGCTACGGTAAAACAGGTCTGATCTTCGGCGCCTATGCCGGCGAAGGCCGTCGCCCGGTTTTTCAGTTCATGTCCCGTCGTCACATCCAGGCCCCGCTCGACCCCGCCGCCGATGCCGCGCTGTTGCTGCGCCGCATCGGTTTCGGCACGCTCGCGCTCGTCCTGCCGATCGCGTCGCTGGTCTCACGTCGCGCCGCCGTCGTGCTGGCGCCGATCGGGGTCGTGCTGCTGGTCATCGCGGCCCTGATCGAGGATCCGGGCGGCTTCGTCTCGACGCTGAAGCGGGCTGTGCTGAGCCGGCCTGGCATGATCCTCGTCGGCCTCGTCGCATGGGCCGTCCTGTCCCTGGTCTGGAGTCCCTATACCGCCTCCGCGACCGAGAAGGCCGGCAATCTCGTACTGGCGATCGTGCTCGGCTTCTGCGGCATGGCGGCGCTGCCGGAGCGGATGCGGGCCTCGAACCTCAACCTGGCGGCCCTGGGCACCGGCATCGCCGGCGCCTTCGCCCTCGCGCTGGTCGTGATCGCGGCGCTGCGCAATGCCGAGACGGATGCGGGCGTCGAGCGCGGCATCAGCGTGATCCTGATCATGGCCTGGCCGGCACTCGCCTGGCTGCTTTCGCGCGAGCGGGGATTGAGCGCGGTTGGGCTTGCGCTGGTCGTCGGCCTGCTGGCGCTGACGCGGTTCGATGATGGCGAGGCCGTGGCCATGATTTGCGGCGCCGTCGCCTTCGGGGCCGTCAGCGCCAATCGCGAGAAGGCGTCGGCCATCATCGCCGCGACCATCGCCGCGCTGATGCTGATCGCACCGATCCTGCCGTTCCTGCTGATCCCGATCGTCTCGCGCTTTCCGCAGGGGTTGGGCGATGTCGCGCAATCGCTTTCGGTCTGGGCCGATGTGATCAGCAGCGCGCCGGTCCAGCTCGTCACAGGCCATGGGCTCGACACGGTGCTACGCGGCCGGCTGATCGGGGCCCTGCCGCAATCGGCCCCGACGACGCTGCTCTTCGAGACCTGGTACGAGCTTGGCCTCGTCGGTGCGGCGGCAGCGGGGCTCTGCCTGTATTTCGCGATCCGTGCCGCCGGCCGCATGCCGAGCGCGCTGGCAGCCGGCGGTGTTGCCGCCTTCACCACCGCGTTCGCGCTGTCCGCGCTGGGCTTCGCGACGCTGCAGCCCTGGTGGTTGATGACACTGACGGCCGTCGTCTTGATGTTCGGCGCCATCGCGCGCGGGCAATACCGCACCGACCGGCCGATCGCGCCGCCACCGCTGAAGACTGCCGGCGTCACGCGCCCGAAGGCCGGTGGCACGGCCGCATAAGCTGACGGCTCAGGCCGCGGCTTCGCGGCCGGCATTGACCGCATGGCAGGCGACGCCTTCGATCACCGGCGGGTTCTCGATCCGGCAGCGCTCGAAGACGAGCGGACAGCGCGGATGGAAGGTGCAGCCCGAGGGCGGCGAGATCGGGTTGGGGATCTCGCCCTTCACGCCCTCGCGGGATTTTCCGACCATGGCGAGGTCGGGCACGGCGTCGAGCAGCATCCGGGTGTAGGGATGGCGCGGGTTGGAGAACAGGCTCTTGCCCTCCGAGACTTCGACGAGACGGCCGAGATACATCACGCCGATGCGCGTCGCCATGTGCCGGACGACCGCGAGATTGTGCGAGATGAAGAGATAGGTCAGCCCGAAGCGCTCCTGCAGATCACGCATCAGGTTCAGGATCTGCGCCTGGACCGAGACGTCGAGCGCCGAGGTCGGCTCGTCGCAGACGATGAACTCGGCCTTTGAGGCGAGCGCGCGGGCGATGGCGATGCGCTGGCGCTGGCCACCGGAGAATTCGTGCGGGAACTTCGTGCGGTCGTCGGGATGCAGGCCGACCAGCGTCAGCAACTCGCCGACGCGCTCCGCGATCGCCGCCTCGCCGTCGACGATGTCGAAGGCACGGATCGGCTCGGCGATGATCCGCCCGACGCGCCAGCGCGGATTGAGCGAGGCGTAAGGGTCCTGGAAGATCATCTGGATGCGGCGGCGCAGGCGCTGGCGTTCCTGGGCGACCCCGGCATCATGCATCGAGACGCCGGCGATCGCGACCGTGCCGCCAGACGGCGGCAGCAGCCCGACCACCATGCGCGCCACCGTCGATTTGCCCGAGCCGGATTCGCCGACGAGGGCGAAGGTCTCGCCTCTACGGATGTCGAAGGAGACGCCGTCGACGGCCTTGAGATACTGTCGCGGCGCGTGCTCCAGCACACGGTTGAGCCAGGGCTTCGAGACATCGAAGACGCGCCTGAGATCGCGCACCTCGACGAAGGGGGGCTCGTTGGCGGGGCTGCGGCTCACGCGGCGATCTCCACTCTGGCGCCGCCAGGGGGCGGCTCGTCATAGAGGTGGCAGGCGACCTTGCGGTCTCCGACCGCAATCAACTCCGGCCGCTCGACATGACAGCGGGCGAAGGCCTGCGAACAGCGCGGGTTGAAGGCGCAGCCCGGCGGAATCGCCGAGAGGCGCGGCATGGAGCCCGGGATCTGGACCAATCGCTGCGCCTCGCCCTCGAGCGAGGGGATCGCGCCCATCAACCCCTTGGCATAGGGGTGGAGCGGCTGCTTCACCACATCGCGCACCGGTCCGATCTCGGCGACGCGTCCGGCATACATCACCGCGACGCGGTCCGCCGTCTCGGCGATGACGCCCATGTCGTGGGTGACCAGCATGACCGAGGTGCCGCGCTCCCGGCAGAGCTTCTTGATGAGGGCGATGATCTGCGCCTGCACGGAGACGTCGAGCGCCGTCGTCGGTTCGTCGGCGATGATGAATTCGGGCTCGGCGCAGAGCGCCAGCGCGATCACCACGCGCTGGCGCATGCCGCCGGAGAACTCGTGCGGATAGCCGTCGATGCGCCGCTCGGGCGCAGGGATGCCGACCTCGTCGAGCAGGGCGATGGCGCGGGCGCGGGCCTGCGCCGCGCTCAGGTCGGTATGGACGCGGATCGTCTCGATCAGCTGTTCGCCGACCCGATAGAGCGGGTTCAGGCTGGTCAGCGGGTCCTGGAAGATCATGCCGATGCGCTTGCCGCGCAGCTTGCGCATCGCGTCCGGCGGCAGGTTGTCGATCCGCTGCCCCGAAAGCACCACCTCGCCGCCGGCGATCCGGCCGGGCGGGTCGATCAGGCCGATGATGGCCGCCCCCGTGACCGATTTGCCGGCGCCGGACTCGCCGACGACGCCGAGCACCTCGCCGCGGGCGATGTCGAAGGAGACACGGTCGAGCGCGCGCAACGTGCCCCGCCGCGTGGCGAACTCGACCGTGAGGTCGCGCACGGAGAGGACGGGGCAGGATTCCTCGGCAGGCATCGCGCTCACCTCAGCTTCGGGTTGAGCGCATCGCGCAGCCAGTCGCCGAACAGGTTGATCGACAAGGCGAGCAGCACCAGCACGAGCGAGGGAAAAAGCAGAATCCACCACTCGCCGGAGAAGAGATATTGCTGGCCGAAGCGGATCAGCGTGCCGAGCGAGGGCTGGGTCGGCGGCATGCCGACGCCAAGGAAAGAGAGCGTCGCCTCCTCGATCACGGCGAGCGCCAGGTTGATCGTGGCGATGACCAGCACGGGACCGGCGACATTGGGCAGGACGTGCTTGAGCATCACCGGCCAGGCCTTGAGCCCGATCAGGCGGGCAGCGTCGACATAGACCTTGTTCTTCTCGACCAGCGTCGAGCCGCGCACGGTGCGGGCATATTGCGCCCAGTTCGACAGGCCGATGGCAACGACGAGCACCAGCAGCGTCATCCGCTCCTGCAAGGCCGGCGGGATCAGCCCCCGCGCAACGCCGAAGACCAGCAGCGCCACCAGGATCGCGGGGAAGGAGAGCTGCACATCGGCGACGCGCATGATCAGCGCCTCGGTGCGGCCACCGACATAGCCGGCGACGAGGCCCAGGGCCACGCCGATGACCAGCGAGAACAGCACCGACGCAGCCCCGACCAGCAGCGAGACGCGCGAGCCGTAGAGGATGGCCGAGAAGATGTCGCGGCCCTGTGAATCCGAGCCCAGCCAGAAGACCTTGCCGGTGATCTCGTTGGCTTCCATCGGCCGCGAGAATCCGTCGGAGAGATCGAGCGAGGCCGGGTCGAAGGGGTCGTAGGGCGCGATCAGCGGGGCTGCGACGGCGGCCAGCACAAGCAGCACCGCCATCAGCGTGGCCACGACCGTGACCGGCGATGAACGGAAGGAGAAGGCGATATCGGAATCCCACCAGCGCGCAAGGCGGCCGGGCGGGTCCTGTGAAGGAAGCGGGGCGCTGCTCATCGCTCGTCCTCTCCTACTTGGCCATGGCCGGATTGCCGGTCCGCAGCCGCGGATCGAGCGCGACATAGACGAGATCGACGACGAGGGAGGTGAGCACGAAGACGAAGGCGACGAAGAGCAGATAGGCCGACATCACGGGAACATCGACGAACTGCACGGCATTGACGAAGAGCGCCCCCAGCCCCGGCCACTGGAACACCGTCTCGGTGACGATGGCGAAGGCGATGACGCCGCCCAATTGCAGGCCGGCGATGGTGATGACCGGGATCATGGTGTTGCGCAGCGCATGGCGGAACTCGATCCGGTGTTCGGGGATGCCGCGCGCGCGGGCAAAGCGGATGAAGTCGGTCCGCATCACCTCCAGCATTTCGGAGCGGACGAGACGCATGATCAAGGTGAGCTGGAGGAAGCCGAGCGTCAGCACCGGCATGACCAGCGACTTGAGGCCGCTGGTCGTGAGCAGCCCGGTCGTCCACCAGCCGAGCGCGACCGTGTCGCCGCGCCCGAAGGAGGGCAGCCAGCGCAGTTCGACGGCGAAGATGTAGATCAGGCCGATGCCGATCAGGAAGGTCGGCAGGCTGACGCCGATCAGCGAGAGCGACATGACGAGATTGGCGATCCAGCCGTCGCGCCGGATCGCGGCATAGACGCCGAGCGCGATGCCGACGACGAAGGCGAAGATCGCCGAGAGGACGGCCAACTCGACGGTCGCCGGCAGCCGCTCCAGGATCAGTGAGGAGACCTTGCGGCCCTGGCGGTAGGAGATGCCGAAATCGCCCCGCGCCGCATCAGCGACAAAGCGGGCGAACTGCAGCGGGACCGGGTCGTTGAGGCCGAGCCGCTCGGTCAGTTCGGCACGATCCTGCAGCGTCGCCTCCTGGCCGAGCATGTTGACGACCGGATCGCCGACGAAGCGGAACATCGAGAAGGCGATGAAGGCGACGGCCAGCATCACCACCACCCCCTGCATCAGCGAGCGCAGGATATAGGCAAGCATTGCGCTTCAATTCCCAAGGACGGCCACGCCAAAAACACGCTCCCCGTCATCCCGGAGCGGCGCCGCTTCGCGGCTTGCCCGGGATGACGGCAGAGGTTCATCTGCCCGTTCGCGCGACGACTACGACCCCTTGAAGCTTACCATCTTCAGCTTCGGGTTGTTGGCGACGTCGACGGGGATGTCGAGCGAGGTGTTCATCGCGTAGCTCAGCGACTGATGATGGATCGGCAGGTAGATCGTCTCATCCTTGAGCTTAGCCCAGAGCTTCGCGATGGTCGCGTCACGCTTGGGGATGTCGACCTCCTTCGAGAGCGACTGGATCATCGCGTCGACCTCGGCATCCTTGTAGCCGGTGGCGTTCCAGGAGCCCTGCGAGCCCGTGCGCGAGTGATACATGTAGGAGAAGATGTAGTCGGAATCGTAGGTCGGGACGCCCCAGCCGACGAGATAGAACTCGGTCTCGGCCGGGTTCTTCTGGATCAGGTTGAAGTGGATCGACTTCGACTGCGAGACGAGATTCACCTTGACGCCGATCTGGCCGAACATGCCGACGGCCGCCTGGCAGATGCCCTCGTCATTGACGTAGCGGTCGTTCGGGCAATGCAGCGTCACCGAGAAGCCGTTGGGATAGCCAGCCTCGGCGAGCAATGCCTTGGCCTTGGCATTGTCGACCGCCGGAGCAGCGTCCAGCTCCTTCGTCCAACCATTAACGAAGGGCGGCATGATCACGCCGGTCGGCACCGACTCGCCGCGCATCACGACGCGCTGGATCGCCGGGCGGTTGATCGCCATGTTGAGCGCCTGGCGCACCTTCTTGTCGGCGAAGGGGTTCTTGCCCTGGACGTCATCGCCCTTCAGGTCAGCGGAAGCGACATCCATGCCGAAGAAGATGGTGCGGTTCTCGGCGCCCGCATTGACCCGCAGCTTCGGCTGGCTCTTGAGGCGGGCGATGTCCTGCACCGGTACGTCCTGGACGAAATCGACCTCGCCGGAGAGCAGCGCGGCGACGCGGGTGGCGTCCTGCTTGATCGGCACGAAGGTCAGCTCGGTGACCTCGAGTGGCACCTTGCCCTTGTTCCAGTAGGCGTCGTTGCGCTTCATCACCGTCTTCACGTCGGTCTCGCGCGAGACCAGCGCGAAGGGGCCGGTGCCGTTGGCGTTGCGGACGGCGAAATTCTCTTCCTTGTTCTTGAAGTCCTGGGCCTTGGTGGCGTTGTTCTTCTCGGCCCAGGCCTTGCTCATGATCCGGATCGAAGAGGTGTTGTTGACCAGCAGGGGGTTCGGCCCCTTGGTCTTGATCCGCACCGTCAGGTCGTCGACCTTGCTGACCTTCTCGACCGAGGTCAGGTAGCCCTTGAAGTCGGACGTCGGCTGCATGGCGCGCTCGTAGGAGAACACCACGTCGTCGGCGGTGAAGGCGCTGCCATCGTGGAACTTGACGCCGGGTTCGAGCTTGAACTCCCAGGTCGTCGGATCGTCGGGCAGCACCCGCCAGGAGCTGGCGAGCAGCGGCAGGAGCTTGCCGGCATGGTCGCGCTCGGTCAGGCTTTCATAGATGTGCTGGTTGAGCGACGTCGTCAGGCCTTCGTTCTGGCCGTGCGGATCGATCGTCAGGGCATCGCCGGCAGCGGCCCATTTCAGCGGCCTGGCCTCGGCTGCGCCGAGCGCCAGAACCGAAACCCCGAACAACGCGGCCGCGAGGCCGAAAAGACGCGATTTCATAGGATGATACCTCCCCTTGCAGGCAGCGTGCGGCGCCTGAAAGGTCAGGATGTTAGGGGCAGGCTGCGCGCGTGTCACTGGTCTAATGCGCACAGGATGCATAGCCGAAAGCAGCATTTGCGCGATCTTGCGGCACGCCGCCTGCCCAAGGCGTTTGCAGTGAAACGCAACCGTCGTCGATCGGGCGCAGGAGCCTCGCCCGCCCCCTCCCCATGCGCAAGCGCCCGTGGGCAGTCGAAGCCATTATGGTGAGCGGTCCCGGATGTAGAGGCCCGTCACATAGCCTGAGCCCAATGCAAGCAGGTTCCCGGCGAAAATGAAGAAACTGAAGATATCGACTTCGCTGAAGAGGAGCCACGCAACGAAGAGTATCAGGATCGCGAAGATCACCATGATCGCGCGATAAACGGCATCGTCCATAAGGCCGGCGCAGGCCCCGAGAGTGAATAGTGCCAGCGCAAAGATCATTTAACGGCCCCTTCCAGACCGCATCGAGCTACTGGCCCTGTCCTTTCGGCAGCGTTCTCCGTCCACAGACAATGCGATTCAAATTGCGCGGTTTCGGCATCCTCCGTGCGGTATCAGGAGGCGAGCACGCGTGCGGTCGCCAACTCAGACGGCATGCGCCCGCGTCGCCGGTGCGCGATCGACGCCAAAGCCCGCCCACCGCCCGCGTCATACGGCGCGGTCAGGCGGAATCACTTTCGTGAGCCCACGAGCATGTTCGGTCCGCCTGGCCCTCTTGCGATGGTCGGGGTGACGAGATGCCCCAGCCGCTTGCAACAAATGGTGTAGACTCACTGTCGCTCGGGGTGCCTACTGGTAATCTGCCGACTACCCCCGATTGGGCGGTTAGCCTTCTCAGTTGCCGCGCCGCGCGCGGCTGATCGGCAACGTTCGTGAACCCCTCATCCGGAGCGTACACGGTCGCCATGCCGTGGTACGAACGCGACGATTTCGTTCGCCTCCTCGCGCTGGCTGAAGACCGCAAGGAGATGACGGCCGACTATGATGTCTGGCAGCGCCGGGCGAAGTCGGTCGCCCATGAGTTTCTGGCCAGAGGACGAGCTTTGCAGATCGTCACCATCCGGACCGACGAGTTCCTCGGATGGCTCAATCCCCTCGGACTGCCGAACACATCGGCCAACCGACTGCGCTATGTCGAGATGCGAGCAGCAGCGACTGCCGCCGCCCTCGCAGACCTTGCCGTTACCGAAAAACCGAAAGCAACCTAGTCGTCTTGCTTATGGGGGCGATTGAACGACCAAGCGTGTCATTTGACATTGCGCCCCAGCGGCGCGCGCAGAGACTACGCCATAGGGAGGATGCCCCCCATGCGTCAGAGTACAGGTCACAGTTTGCAGTGCGTCGATTTCGCAATCACCAGCACCGATCAGTTCCGGCAGGCGGTGGCGCGATTGCGCTTTCTGGAGAAGGCCGCCGAGCAATCTTCGCTCGGCCGAGAGCGGGCCTCGCTGGAGTTGGCGGTATCGCGCTATTTGTTATCCCGCGAGCGCCCCGCGGCTTGAAAACAAACAAGCGCTCGCGAACCGAAAGAAGAACCCGCCACAGCTGTCTCGTCAGCTCCTGGATGTTGCGAGACGCGTTCGACCCATCGCCCAAGGAAGCCAACTGAATCGATCCCCTGCGACGGGCGCGTGAGGGATGCTTGAGAAGGTCCTCTTACTGGCTGCGGAGGATAAGCGCTTTGGCGGCGATGGCTAAGTCCAATGCCTCAAAGGCCAACCGCTTCCAACGCCACTCGCCGACCAGATCGCCGACCGCGAAGCCCGCGATAAAGCCCATGATGAGCATGCAGATCGCCATGTCGGAGCCCTCGACGAAGCCACCGTTGCGCGTTTGTCAGCCCATCGAGCGCTCCTGCCTAGAGACCTAAGTCGGAGTTCAGGGCCGAATTCTCGCGATGCTGGCGCAATGGTAAAGCTCTGCTTCACGCGATCTGCGAAACCTCGGAAGATGTGGCTACGCAGCTTATTTCCTGGGCATATCAACCTTTGCAGCGGGAGAGGGTCAGCGGCGCGGACCCAGTGCTCAACCTCACTGCGAGAAGGTCGAGCGGGCGAGATCCACAATCAGCCGGCGGATAAAATCCGTGCCCGCATCGAGCTGCGCCACCGTGATGAACTCGTCGGGCTGGTGCGCTTGGGCGATGTCGCCGGGACCGCAGACAACGGTCGACCAGCCGGCGCGCTGGAACAGGCCGCCCTCTGTGCCGTAAGCGACGACATGCCGGCCGTTGTCGCCGGTCAGGCGGCGGCAGATCTCCTCGGCCGCCCCGTTATCCTCGGGCCCCATCGCCGGCGTGTCGGAGGTGATGACGAAGTCGATCCCGGTCTCCGGCGCGATCGCCTTCATCTGCGCCTCGAGTTCGGCGACCTCGGCGCGATAGCGCTCGGCGTACGCTTCGAAGGTCTCGCCCGGGATGCAGCGAACCTCATGGGTGAAGCTGCAATGCTCGGCCGTGATGTTCACCGCCGTTCCGCCCTGGACGACGCCGACATGCAGCGTGGTGTAGGGCGGCTCGAAGCCGTTGCCGGCATCCGTCCTGGCCTTGTTCTCGGCCATCACCCGGTTATGCCAGTCGATCAGCCGCCCGCCGATCATCACGGCGGGCACGCCGATATCGACGCGGCTGGAATGCACCGCATGACCGCGCACCGTGGTCCGCATCCGCAGGCCGCCCTTGTGGCCCGTGACCACCTGCATCATCGAGGGCTCGCCGACGATGACGGCGGCCGGCTTCAGCCCGTCCTCGACCATCGCCTTGATCAGCACCCGCGCGCCCTGGCAGCCGACCTCCTCGTCATAGGACAGCGCAATGTGGATCGGCCGCTTCAGCGGCGCCTTCAGCATCTCCGGCACGAGGGCCAGCGCGATGGCGTCGAAGCCCTTCATGTCGCAGGCGCCGCGCCCGTAGAGCTTGCCGTCGCGCTCCGTCAGCGTCCAGGGATCGGAGGTCCAGTCCTGGCCCGCGACCGGCACGACATCGGTGTGGCCGGACAGGACGACGCCGCCCTCCACCTTAGGCCCGATCGTGGCGTAGAGATTGGCCTTATCGCCGTCGGCGTTGTGCGCCAGCGTGCTCTCGACGCCGAGGCCGGCGAGGTAGTCGCGGCAGAAATGGATCAGGTCGAGATTGCTGCGCTGCGATTCCGTGTTGAACGAAACCAGCTTGGCGAGCATCTGCTTAGGCGTCATTTCTTGGGGCGTCGTCGTCACGAGCCGGTTCTCCAAAAATCGCCGCAAGGCAGGTTTCATGCCGCCCGGCACTGCGGGGGACATCTGATATATGTAGTAGGCGCCTGCGGCCCGCCTGCCAACGATGCGTTTCCGTGCGCGCCGCCGCCCCCTATAAGAACTGCGATGAAGCAAGAGGCGCATGCATGAACTTCGACGTCACTCTGGGCGACATCCAGGCCGCTGCCGCACGCATCGCCGGCAAGATCAGGCGCACGCCGACCTACTACAGCGCCGGCCTCTCGGCGCGGTTCGGCGTCGAGACCGTCGTCAAGGTCGAGAGCCTGCAGCTTGGCGGCTCCTTCAAGGTGCGCGGCTGCTTCAACAAGCTGATGGGCCTGAGCGAGGCCGAACTTGCGCGCGGCGTCGTCACGGTCTCCGGCGGCAACCACGCCATCGCGGTCGCGCTGGTGGCGAAGACGATGGGCGCGCGCGCCCTGGTGCTGATGCCGAAGAATGCCGCGGCGTTCAATGTCGACATGGCCCGCTCGCTCGGCGCCGAGGTCGAACTCTCGGAGGATTCGATCGCCGCCTTCGCGAAAGCCGACGAATACGCCGCAGCTGGCATGACCAATGTCCACTCCTATGACGATCCGGCGATCATCGCCGGCCATGGTTCGCTCGGCCTCGAAATGAACAACGACGCCGGCGGGCGGCTCGACCATGTCTTCATCTCGATCGGCGGCGGCGGCTTCGCCGCTGGCGTCGGTGCGGCCATGAAGGGGCTCGATCCCGCGCTGCGCATCCATGGCGTCGAGACGGAGGGCGCAACGACGATGTCGCAGGCGCTGGAGGCCGGCAAGCCGGTGGCGATCCGGCCGACCTCGATCGCACGCACGCTGGGCGCGCCTTTCGCGACCGAGCGGACGATGGCCGGTGCCCGCCAGTTCATCGAGGACATCGTGGTCGTGCCCGACGCCGAAGCGGTGCGCGAGATCGGCTGGGTGCTGCAGAACGGGCGCGTGCTGCTGGAGCCGGCGGCAGCCTGCGTGGTCGCCGCCGCACAGGCCCGCAAGGCGATGTTCAAGCCGGGCGAGCGCGTCGGCCTCGTGCTCTGCGGCTCGAATGTTGCGCTCGACGACATTGCGGCGTGGCGGGCGCAGTTCGGGGTCTGAGACATGCCGGCCGCTGGCCTTGACGCTGCCCAGCGTTGGGGTTTCTGGAGGCAGAAGTGACGGGCCTCGGCGCAGCTTAAGGGAAGCCAGATGGATATCCTCGACCACAAGACGCAGCCGCAGGAGAAATGGCGCGACGGCGTGATGACCGAGATGCGGGTTTCGGCGCTGGTGCAGAGCCGGCAGCTCTGCATCTTCGAGCAGCATTGCGAGCCGGGCCTCGGCGCGCCGATGCATCTGCACGCGGTCGAAGAGGTCCTCGAGGTCATCGCCGGCACGGCCGAAATCCAGCTGCGCGACCGCAAGACCGTGCTGACGGCCAACCAGTCCGTGGTGATCCCCGCCGGTGCCCGCCACGGCTTCAGGAACATCGGGACCGACACGCTGCATGTGCGCGCGACGCTGGCAGCCGCCATCTTCGAGGCGGCCTATGACGACCGCACCGAGGCCACCCGCCGCTACGTCCCCACCGACGCCTGACCCGCCTCGCCATGTCCGGGCGTCCACCCTGCCAGCCGTCATCGGCTTGGACAGAAGCGCCCCTCCCGCGCTAGCGTGTCTCTGGCAACCCGCTTCCTGCGGAGCTCGCCGCCTCCCGCCATCCGAGGATTCGATGCCCAAAGCCGAACTCATTGCCGCGCTCTCGCCCGAGATCACCGCGATCCGCCGCGACTTCCACCGTCATCCCGAGCTGATGTACGACGTGCATCGGACGGCCGGGATCGTGGCGCAGAAGTTGACCGAATGGGGCGTGGACGAGGTCGTCGCCGGGATCGGCAAGACGGGCGTCGTCGGCGTCATCAAGGGCAGGAACCAGGGCTCCGGCAAGGTCATCGCCATGCGCGCCGACATGGACGCGCTGCCGATCCATGAAGAAACCAATCTCGAGCACCGCTCGACCGTCCCGGGCAAGATGCATGCCTGCGGCCATGACGGCCACACCGCGATGCTGCTCGGCGCGGCCAAGTACCTCGCCGAGACACGGGACTTCGACGGCACCGCCGTCGTGATCTTCCAGCCTGCGGAGGAAGGCGGCGCCGGCGCCAAGGCGATGATCGATGACGGGCTGATGACCCGCTTCGGCGTCCAGGAAGTCTATGGAATGCACAACAAGCCGGGCCTGCCGATCGGTCAGTTCGACGTCCGCAAGGGCCCGACCATGGCCGCTGCCGACCGAATCCACCTCAAGATCGAGGGCAAGGGCGGCCATGCCGCAGCCCCGCACCGGGTCAACGACCCGATCGTCGCCGCCAGCCAGCTCGTCACCGCGCTGCAGACGGTGTCCTCGCGCAATGCCGACCCGCTGGACTCGATCGTCGTCTCGATCACGGCGCTGCTGGCCGGCGAGGCCTTCAACGTCATTCCCCAGACCGTCGAGATCAAGGGCTCGGTGCGCACGCTGACGCCGCAGATGCGCGACCTTGCGCAGAAGCGCATCACCGAAATCACCGACGGGCTGATGAAGGCCTTCGGCATGACCTACACGCTCGAATATCATCGCGGTTATCCGGTGACGTTCAACCATGCGGCGCAGACGGAGTTCGTCACCGGGACGATCGAGGCTGCCTTCGGGCAGGGCAAGGTCGATACAAGCGTGCCGCCGACCATGGGATCGGAGGATTTCTCCTACATGCTGGAGGAGCGCCCGGGCGCCTTCATCAACATCGGAAACGGCGACTCGGCCGGGCTCCATCACCCCGCCTACGAGTTCAACGACGAGGTCATCCCGGTCGGAGTGACCTACTGGGCGAACCTCATCGAAACCGCCATGCCGCGCCAGGCCTGAAAGGCGCCTGCGCATGCATGACATCGATTGCCTAGTGATCGGGGCCGGCGTCGTCGGCCTCGCGACTGCGCGCGCCCTGGCGCTCGCCGGCCGCGAGGTCGTGATCGCGGAGGCAGCCGACGGCATCGGCACGCAGACCTCGGCCCGCAACAGCGAGGTCATCCATGCCGGGATCTACTATCCGCCGGGCTCACTGAAGGCGCAGGTCTGCGTCGAGGGGCGCAAGCAGCTCTACGCCTATCTGCGGGAGCGCAACCTGCCGCACAAGGCATGCGGCAAGCTGATCGTCGCCACGTCGGCCGCGCAGAAGCCGGCGCTGGAGACGATCATGGCCCGCGCGCAGGCCTCCGGCGTCGATACGCTGTGCTGGCTCGATGCCGGCGAGGCCAAGGCTATGGAGCCGGAGGTGCGCTGCGAGATCGCCCTGCTCTCGCCCGATACCGGCGTCGTCGACAGCCATGCCCTGATGTTGTCGCTGCTCGGCGAGTGCGAGGCGGCGGGCGGATCGCTCGCGCTGAATACGCCGATCGCAGGCTGGCGCCACGAGGCCGACGGATTCAGCGTCGATTTCGGCGGCGAGGATCCCGCGACCTATTCGGTCAGGACAATCGTGAATTCGGCCGGCCATGGCGCGCCGCGGCTGCTGCACACTCTGACCGGCTTTCCGGCCGAGCACATCCCGAAGCAGTCCTTCGCCAAGGGCAATTATTTCGCGCTGCTAGGCAAGCAGCCCTTCTCGCATCTGGTCTACCCGGTTCCGGAAGCGGCCGGTCTCGGCATCCATGCGACGATCGACATGGGCGGGCGGGTGAAGTTCGGGCCCGACGTCGAATGGGTCGAGCACGACCAGGACCTCATCGTCGATCCCCAGCGGGCCGAAAAATTCTACGCCGCCATCCGGACCTACTGGCCAGCGCTGGCCGATGGCGCGCTGGTCGCCGACTATGCCGGCATCCGTCCGAAGCTGCACGGGCCGACCGAGCCGATGCCGGATTTCCGGATCGACGGACCGCAGGTCCACGGCGTCGCCAATCTCGTCAACCTGCTCGGCATCGAGAGCCCGGGGCTGACGAGTTCGCTGGCGATCGCGGAGCTGGTGGTGGAGCGGCTGGCGGCCCGCTGATCTCAGATCAGTGCGGCGCCGAGCTCGGCGGACCAATGCGCGAGCCGGCCTTTAAGTGCGCGGTCGCGCAGATAGGCATCGGTCTCGTCCTCGAGCGCTTCGACCGTGTCGAGTACGAAATTCTCGGCACCGTGCAGCAGCCACGCCTCTTGCAGCCCGCGATGGCGATGCGTGCCCTGGCGCAGCGTGAACCAGATGCGGTTCTCGATCTTGTCGAGATTGGGCGTCTGACCGACCCAGAGCTGGCCGCTCGCAAGGCAGTGCACCCGATAGATGCCGGCCGCGACCTTGCGTTCCTTGTAAGCCGCGATGGCGGCCTTCCTGTCCAAACCCATCATGGCAGCCTGTCCCTTGGAGATGTTTTCCACTGGACGTCCTAATATCATCCGGGTATTAATTGAGCAAGAATTTAATCCGGGTATTAATTACATGATTCAGCCGCTTCCCGATCCTGCCGCGCGCGCCTGCACCGCCTTCGATGGCAACGTCATTCTCGCGCGCGGTCCGCTCGATACCGTCGCGCTCGCGGTCCAGCGGCACATCGCACAGCACCCTGATGCCGGCGTTCTGACTATCGACGATGAGACGGGACGGGTGGTGGATATCGACCTGAGGGGATCACCCTCCGAGATCGTCGCGCGACTGCGCATGGCAGAGCAGCGCGGGCGAGGCCGGCCGAAGCTCGGCGTCATCGCGCGTGAAGTCACCTTGCTGCCGCGTCATTGGGAGTGGCTTTCGGCACAGGCAGGAGGGGCTTCGCAGGCCCTGCGACGTTTGATCGACGAAGCGAGACGCGGAGAGCGGGGCGAGACGCAAGCGCGCATCGCCCGGGAGGCGACCTATCGGTTCATGACCGGCCTTGCGGGCGATTTGCCCGACTATGAAGAGGCGTTGAGAGCGCTGTTCGCGGGCGACGAGGCCGGCTTCGCCGAACGCACGGCCAAATGGCCCCAGGACATCCGCACCTATGCGCAGGAACTGGCCTGGGGCTCGGTGCGCGAAGGCAGCAGCTCTAGCCCCGCAGCGCCTTGAACGCCTCGTGCGCCTCTTTTGCCAGCTGCGTCACGCGCTTCCAGTCGCCGGCCGCGATGGCATCGGCCGGGACGAGCCAGGAGCCGCCGACGCAGATGACCTGCGGCAAGGCGAGATAGGACGACAAGTTGGCGAGGCCGACGCCGCCCGTCGGGCAGAAGCTCATCTGCGGAAACGGGCCGGACAGCGCCTTCAGCGCCGGCGGCCCGCCGGCCGTCTCGGCGGGAAAGAACTTGGCGACCGTCCGGCCCGCAGCGACGGCGCGCATGCAGTCGGATGCGGTGGCGACGCCCGGCAGCCAGGGCAACCCGACCTCCTTCAGGGCGGCATCGACGCTCTCGCTGAAGCCGGGGCTGACCACGGCCTGGGCGCCGGCATCCTTGACCTGCGCGACCTGAGCCGGGGTCACGACCGTGCCTGCGACCGGCAGCGCCTTCGGCACCGACTTCGCGATGGCTTCGAGCGCCGCAAGCCCGGCCGGGCGGCGCAGCGTGACCTCGACGACATCGATCCCGCCGGCGACGAGGGCATGAGCGAGATCGATGGCGCGCGAGGCGTCCTCGATCACCACGACCGGAATCACGCCACAGGCCTTGAGCCGGACAATCGCGGCAGTCTCGTCCATCGTCTCGTCTTTCAATCGATTTGATAGGGCAATTCGGTTGTCCGATCTTGGCGGTCTACTCTTTCGCCCAGTAGACGTCGAGCCCCTGCGGGCGCGCCAACAGTAGATCGACCGGAAGCGGCGCCGTGCGCTCAGTGGCGGTCTTCAGGACCGCCTCCTTGACCGCGCCCGAGACCAGCAGGCTCGCCCAGCCGGCTTCGGTCAGGCGGGCCGGCGACAGGGAGAGGCGCGGCGGCAATCCGGGTGGCCGCGCGACGACGATGCCGCTGTCGGTCGAGGCCAGGAACGCCGACTCGCCACCGGGAAACAGCGAGGCGATGTGACCGTCCGCGCCCATGCCGCTGACCACGAGGTCGACCGGGGGCCCCTCCGCCAGTTCCGCGCAGAGCACGGCGGCCGCCGCCTCGATGTCGCTGCCGCGGCCGTGGAAGGAGAGAAAGCCGACCCGGCCGGCCGCCAGCGGCGCGAACTGCTCGCGGATCATCCGTTCGTTCGAGGCGACGTCGTCGGCCGCGACGAAACGCTCATCGGTCGGCATCAGCGTGACTTTTTCCCAAGCGAGATCGATCGCTCCAAGAGCCGCCAGGAAGCGCGCCGGCGTCGTGCCACCGGGCACGGCGAGCGACGCCCGGCCCTGCTCCGCCAACAGCGCCCGCAGACGAATGGCGACGGCCTCGGCCAGCGCCTCCGAGGCATCGGAAAGGGTGGCGAAGCGGTGCCAGGCGACGGTTCCGCGCGGCTCCATCAGACCAGATCCGGATCGGCCCAGGAGCGGCCTTCGCGCTCGATCAGGCCGATCGCCTGCGAGGGCCCCCAGGAGCCGGCCGCATAGCGGTGCGGATGCGGGGTGTAGTCCTGCCAGCCGGCGATGATCGGATCGACCCAGGTCCAGGCCTGCTCGACCTCGTCGCGATGCATGAACAGGGTCTGGTCGCCACGGATCACGTCCGTCAGCAAACGCTCATAAGCGTCCGGCGTGCGCTCGTCGAAGGCGGTCGAGTAGCGCAGGTCGAGCTGGCGCGGCACGACCTTGAGCCGGCCGGAGCCCGGCACCTTCATCATCAGCTGCAGCTGGACGCCATCATTGGGCTGAAGCCGGATCACGAGGCGGTTGGCGTCGAGCCGGTCGCAGGTGCCGCCGCCGAAGATCGAATGCGGCACAGGCTTGAAGGTGACGGCAATCTCGGAATAGCGCTGCGCCATGCGCTTGCCGGTGCGCAGATAGATCGGCACGCCGGCCCAGCGCCAGGTGTCGATCTCGCAGCGGATGGCGACGAAGGTCTCGGTGTTGCTGGCATGGCCGAGTTCCTCAGCATAGCCGCGCACGCGCTGGCCATCGATCTGGCCGGCGACATATTGCCCACGCACGGTGTAGCGCTGGACGTCGGGCCCAACGATCGGACGCAGCGCCTTGAGAACCTTGATCTTTTCGTCGCGGACGGCGCCCGCCTCCAGCATGTTCGGCGGCTCGATGGCGAAGAGCGTCAGCAACTGCATGAGATGGTTCTGGACCATGTCGCGCATATGCCCGGATTTATCGTAGTATCCGGCCCGGCTTTCCAGGCCGACCGTCTCGGCAACGGTGATCTGGACATGGTCGATGTCGCGGCTCGACCAGGAGCGCTCGAACAGCGTGTTGGCGAAGCGCAGCACCAGCAGGTTCTGCACCGTCTCCTTGCCGAGATAATGGTCGATCCGGTAGGTGCGATCCTCCGGCAGGATGCGCGCGACGGCATCGTTGATCTCGCGTGCCGAGGCGAGATCGCGCCCGAGCGGCTTTTCCAGGATGACGCGCGAGGTCGGCGTCAGGATACCGGCCGCGGCGAGGTTCTCGCAGATCGGGATGAAGAGGTCGGGCGGCGTCGAGAGATAGAAAGAGCGGACGCGACCGTTGGCGCCCAGCTCCTGTTTCAGCGCCGCATAGGTCTCCGGCTCGACCGCGTCGAGAAGCACAGTGGTGAGGCGTTGCAGGAAGGCCTGGACGTCGTTCTTCGAAAGGCCTTCCTCGGCCAGCCTCCTGGCGACCTGCTTCGGCAGCCCCTCGATGTCCTCGGTCTTGCGGACGATGCCGAGGATGCGGCTTTCAGCCGGCAGGACGCCTTCGCGACTGCGCTGGGCCAGCGCCGGAAACAGCTTCCGCAAGGCGAGATCCCCGCCCGCGCCGAAGATCACCAGATCGAAGGGCGGAACCGGGGTTCGCTCGGGGATCGTCTCGGGCCGGACGGCGTGGTCGGCGATGGCGTCCATATCTCTCAACTCTCCATGCCCGGTCGCGATTCCCGGCCCGGCCGCGATTCCCAGGCGATGTCCATCAGGACCCCGAGCTTGCGACGAGAATGCGACCAAGGCGCCCGATTGCCAAACGCTTAGATCACAGACCCGATATCGCATCGGGCCCGCAGATCGCGCCGACAAGGCCCACCAAGACCGTGCCCCTCAGCCGCGCCTGAAGCCCTCGCTCGCGGTCAGCAATTGCTGCGCGTAGGCGGTCTGCGGGTCGCGGGCCGCCAGCGTCTGCGCGGTCATCTCCTCGACGCCGCGGCCGAACTGCATCACCAGCAGACGCTCGCACATATGGGCGACGACCGCGAGATCGTGGCTGACGAGGATATAGGTGAGCTGTCGCTCCTTGCGCAGGGCTTGCAGGAGGTTCAGCACCTCGGCCTGGATCGAGACGTCGAGCGCCGAGGTCGGCTCGTCGAGCAGCAGGATCGAGGGTTCGAGCACGAGCGCACGCGCGATCGCGACCCGCTGGCGCTGACCGCCGGAAAGCTGGTGCGGATAGCGGAAGCGGAAGGAAGGCGGCAGCCCGACCTCCGACATCGCCCGGCCGATGCGCTTTTCGGCATCGCCGATGCCGTGAATGGCCAGCGGCTCGGCCAGCGTGTCGTCGACCGTCTTCTTGGGATGCAGCGAGCCATAGGGGTCCTGGAAGACCATCTGCACGGCACGGTAGAACGGCTTGTCGCGGCGCTTGGGCTGAACGCGCCCGTCGATCGTCACCGTGCCGCTCCAATCGGCATTCAGGCCCGACAGCACGCGCAGCACGGTCGACTTGCCCGAACCGGATTCGCCGACGATGCCGTAGCTCTCACCGGGCGCAACGGTGAAGGACAGATCCTTCACGACATGGGAATCGCCGAAGGAGACGTTCAGTCCATCGACCTGGATGGCGGGATTCGTGGTCATGCCCGTCGCTCTCATGCCAGCCATGCGGGGTCGCGATTCAGCGTAGCGAGCTCCGCCTTCGGATGATCGAGATCGGGCAGGCAGCCGAGCAGTCCCAGCGTATAGGGGTGGCGGCGGGCGCGGGCCGATTCATCGGCGAGCTCGGCCGCCGGCAGCGTCTCCATCGCCTTGCCGCCATACATCACGATGACGCGGTCGCAGAAGGATTGCACCAGGTGCAGGTCGTGGCTGATGAAGATCAGCCCCATGCCACGCTGGGTGACGAGATCGTCGAGGATCTTCAGAATCTGGAGCTGCACGGTGACGTCGAGCGCCGAGGTCGGCTCGTCGGCGATCAGGATATCGGGCTCGGCGATCAGCATCATCGCGATCATCACGCGCTGGCCCATGCCGCCCGAAACCTCGTGCGGGTAGAGGTCGTAGACGCGGGCCGGCTCGCGGATCTGCACGGCTTCGAGCATTGCGAGCGAGCGCTGCTTTGCCTCGCGGGCGCTGGCCTTGTGGTGGACGCGATAGGCCTCGGCGATCTGGTCGCCGACCGTCCGGACCGGATTGAGCGAGAATTTCGGGTCCTGCATCACCATCGAGATGTGCCGGCCACGCAGCTTGCGGCGCGAACCCTTGTCCATCGTCAGCAGGTCCTGGCCGCGATAGCTCAGGCGGTCGGCCCGCACCACGCCGGGATGGGGGATCAGGTCGAGGATGGCGCGCCCCGTCATCGACTTGCCGGAACCGGATTCGCCGACGATGCCGAGCCGCTCGCGCCCGAGCGTGAAGGAGAGGCCCCGCACGGCCTGCACGATGCCGGTCGGGGTGTGGAAATCGACGCGCAGATTGTCGAGTTCGAGGAGCGGCTGTTCGGTCGGAGTGTCTGGCGCGCGCATCATCTCACCTCGCATCCATGACGTCGCGCAGGCCGTCGCCGAGCAGATTGAAGCCGAGCGCGACGACGCAGATCGCCAGACCCGGGAAGGTCGCGACCCACCACTGGTCGAAGATCTGCTCGCGGCCGGCCGAGATCATCGCGCCCCATTCGGGGATCGGCGGCTGGGCGCCGAGGCCGAGGAAGCCAAGCCCCGCCGCGATCAGGATGATGCCTGCCATGTCCAGCGTGGTCCGCACGATCAGCGACGGCAGGCACATCGGGACGACATGCTTCCAGACGATGCGCCATTGCGAGGCACCCTGCAGGCGCACGGCAGCGATGTAGTCCTGCTGGCGAATGATCAGCGTTTCGGCGCGGGCGACGCGGGCATAGGGTGGCCAGGCGGTGATGGCGATGGCGATGACGGCGTTCTCCAACCCCGGGCCGAGGGCCGCGACGAAAGCCAACGCCAGCACCAGCCGGGGAAACGCCAGGAAGACGTCGGTGATGCGCATCAGCAGGCGGTCGACCCAGCCGCCGAGATAGCCCGAAGCCGCGCCGATCAGGAGCCCGATGGGGCCGACCGAGATAACGACGAGGAGCACGATCACCAGCGTGACGCGGGTGCCGTAGACGATGCGGCTGAAGATGTCGCGGCCGAGCGAGTCGGTGCCGAAGAAATTCGTTCCCGAGGGCGGCAGCAGGCGCTTGTCGAGGTTCTGCGCCAGCGGATCGGCGGTCGCGATCAACGGCGCGCAGGCTGCGACCAGCAGCAAGGCGACGATGATCGCAAGCCCGAGCATCGCCAGCGGATTGCGCCGGAAGGCGAGCCATTTGCGATAGGTCTGCCCGAGGCGGGCCTGACGGCGCGAGGCCGGCGAATCGCTGAGGAGATAATCGGTCCAGGTGGTCATGCCGGCCTCATCGCGTCCGCGGATCGACGAGCCGGCCGAGGATGTCGGACAGCAGGTTGACGCCGATGAAGACCGCCCCGATCACCAGCGTGCCGCCGAGCACGGCATTCATGTCGGCGTTCAGCAGCGAATGGGTGAGATAGCGCCCGAGCCCCGGCCAGGCGAAGATCGTCTCGGTCAGGACCGAGCCTTCGAGCAAATGCATGTAGGAGACGGCGATCACCGTGACCAGCGGCACGAAGGCGTTGTGCATCGCGTGGCGCCAGACGACGCGGAATTCCGACAGCCCCTTCACGCGGGCGGCGATGACGTATTGCTGCTGCAGCTCGGTGATCATGAAGCTGCGCGTCATCCGGCTGATATAGGCGACGCTGAGGATGCCGAGCACGGCGGCGGGCAGGATGAGATGGGACCAGGCGTCGCGGAACGCCTCCCAGTCGCCCTCGATCGCCGCGTCGATCACCAATATGCCGGTGATCGGCGTGATCAGATCCTGGAAGGCGACGCCGGCGCGGCCGGGGCCGCCGACCCAGCCGAGCTTGGCGTAGAACAGCAAAAGCCCCATCAGGCCGAGCCAGAAGACGGGAATCGAATAGCCGAAGAGCCCGATGACGCGCGCGACCTGGTCCGGCCAGCGGCCCTGATAGACCGCCGCCACAACGCCCAGCGGGATCCCGAGCAGGCAGCCGATCAGCGTTCCCAGCGTGGCGAGTTCGAGCGTCGCCGGGAAGACGCGCTTGATGTCGTCGACAACCGTGTTGGAGGTCAGCACCGAGCGGCCGAGATCGCCGGTGAAGACCTTGCCCACATAGATCGCGAACTGCTGCCAGAGCGGCTTGTCGAGGCCGAGCTCGATCCGGGCCGCCTCATAGGTCTCGGGGCGCGCATTGTCGCCGACGACCGCAAGCACGGGGTCGATCGGGATGACGCGGGCGATGAAGAAGGTGATCAGGAGCAGGCCGAAAATGGTGATCGCGACCGTGCTGAGTTCGCGCGAGGCGATCTTCGCCCAGCGCCGCGCCGTCTCGTTCCATGAACGCCTGCGAACCGGGCTTTGCGCCACGCTCGTCATTACAGCTTTTCCGTTCCCGGGGATTGCGAGGTCCGGCCGTGGACCGGCCGGAAGCAAAAGCCCCGCCGCGGCCTCGGCTGGCCGTGGCGGGGCTTTCGACCCGTTGCCTCAGTTCTTCGAGATCGGCGCGTAGAAGTTGGTGTCCGAGCTTGGCCCGATGGCCCAGCCCTTGACGCCCTTGCGATCGGCCGAAACCTCGACCTGCTGGAACATGATCACGAAGGGCGAGATCTTCTGGTGCTCGCGCTGCAGGTCGCCATAGACGGCGGCGCGCTTGGCGGCGTCGGTCTCAAGCACGTTGGCCTGCGTGACCTTGGTCATCTCCGGGATGTCCCAGGCATTGCGCCAGGCCAGCGTCTTCGACTTGGCATCCTCGCCATTGTTCTCGTTGATGGCGAAGGTCTCGGCATTGGTGTGCGGGTCGAGATAGTCAGGACCCCACTGGCCGATATAGATGTCGTGCGTGCGGGCACGGTACTTGGTCAGCGTCTGCTTGCCGTCTCCGGGGATCAACTCGAGCTTGATGCCGGCCTGGGCCCAGTTCGACTGGATCGCCTGCGCGATGTCGGTGATCGGATTGACCGAGCGGACGTCCATCGTAACCGTGAAGCCGTTCGGCAGGCCGGCCTTGGCGAGCAGCTCCTTGGCCTTGGCGGGATCGAACTTGTACGGCTTATCGTCGATCGCGCCGAGGAAACCCTTGGGCAGGAAGGACTCGTGGGCCTTATAGGTGCCCTCGACGATATTGCGCTCGATCGAGCCGTAATCGACCAGCCATTTCAGCGCCTCGCGGACCTCGGGCTTGGCGAAGTTGGGGTTCTTGGTGTTCAGGCCGAGATACAGAATGTAGCCCTTGTCACCCTGGACGATCTCGACGTCCTTGTTGGTCTTGACCGCCGCGAGCTGATCCTTCGAGAGATTGCGGGCGATGTCGACGTCGCCCTTTTCGAGCAGGAGGCGCTGCGAGGCCGGCTCGGCGACATGGCGCACGACGATGCGCTTGTTCTTCGGCGCGCCCTTGTACCAGCTCTCATTGGCGTCGAGCGCATATTGCTCGTTGGGACGATAAGCACGGACCTTGTAGGCGCCGGAGCCGGCCGAGTTGAGCTTCAGCCAGCCATTGCCCCAGTCGCCGTCCTTCTCGTTGGCCTTGACCAGCTTGGTGTCGACGATCGAGGCGACGCCCGAGGTCAGGCAGTTCAGGAAGAAGGTCGGCGCGAAGGGCTTGGAGACGGTGATGACGACCGTGTTGTCGTCGGCAGCCTTCACCTTCTCCAGAACGTTGTCCTTGGTGAAGCCGAACTGGGCCAGGATGAAGCCCGGCGACTTGTTCAGCGTCACCGCGCGCTGGAAGGAGTAGACCACGTCGGCGGCCGTCAGCGGATTGCCGGAGTGGAATTTCACGCCTGGGCGGAGCTTGAAGGTGTAGGTCAGGTTGTCGGGCGCGACGCTCCAGCTCTGGGCGAGTTCGGGTACGAGCTCGTTGTTCTTGGCGAGATCGACGCCCATCAGCTTGTCGTAGAGATTGGTGACGACCTCGACACCGGAGAACTCGAACGCCTCGGCGGGATCGAGCGAGATGATGTCGTCGATCTGCTTGGCCATGACCACCGTGTCCTTCGGGGTCTGGGCGTGGGCGGTCGTCGCCAGCAACGCGGTGAAGGCTGACGCCACCATCAATTTCGCAACGTGACGCATGAAAATCCCCATCGGTTTATGTTTGCGGCCGTCGTTCCGGCCGTTCAGTCGAGTGTGGAACCAGTTGGCCGCCTATGTCCAGCAGCGCGATGCTGGAGTCCAGAGCCAAGGTCTGCACAGATCTTGTGCGCACGCTCGTTTCTCCGGCGCATGCTTGGGCAAGATGCTGCTTTGCGGGCCTCCCACGCGCCGCTAACGTGGATCAGTCCGGCGTTCCTCCGGTTCACGACAAGCAGGTGCTTAGCCCTTGGCCATCATCGCTGCGCTCCATCACGTCACCCATTACCGCTATGACCGGCCGGTCACGCTGGGCCCCCAGATCATCCGCCTGCGACCGGCGCCGCATTGCCGGGCCGCGATCAACAGCTATTCGCTGAAGGTGACGCCGGCGGAGCATTTCGTGAACTGGCAGCAGGACCCGAGCGGCAACTGGCTGGCGCGCTATGTCTTCCCCGAGCCGGTCAACGAGTTCCGCATCGAGGTCGATCTCGTCACCGAGCTGTCGATCATCAATCCGTTCGACTTCTTCGTGGAGACGGATGCCGAGATTTTCCCCTTCACCTATCCGGACGAATTGCGGGCCGAACTCGCGCCCTATCTCGTCACCGAGCCGGCCGGGCCGCTGCTCCAGGCCTTCCTCGCCAACATCCCGCGCGAGAAGACCAACACGGTCAACTTCGTCGTCGATCTCAATGCGCGGCTGGCGTCGGGCATCGCCTATGGCATCCGCATGGAGCCCGGCGTCCAGGAGCCGGAGCACACGCTCAACATCAAGTCCGGCTCCTGCCGCGATTCGAGCTGGCTGCTCGTCCAGATCCTGCGCCATCTCGGCCTGGCAGCGCGCTTCGTCTCGGGCTACCTGATCCAGATGAAGGCGGATATCGATCCGCTGGAGGGCCCGCGCGGCACCGACAAGGACTTCACCGACCTGCATGCCTGGGCCGAAGTCTACATTCCCGGCGCCGGCTGGATCGGCCTCGACCCGACATCGGGCCTGCTGACCGGCGAAGGCCATCTGCCGTTGGCCGCGACGCCGCATTACCGCTCGGCCGCGCCGGTCTCGGGCGTCGCGAGCTATGCCGAGACGACCTTCCACTTCGACATGAGCGTGGCGCGCGTGCACGAGGTGCCGCGCATCACCCTGCCCTTCTCGGACGAGTCCTGGCAGAGGCTCGACGCGCTGGGAGAGCAGGTCGAGGCCGACCTCCAGGCGCAGGATGTCCGCCTGACCATGGGCGGCGAGCCGACCTTCGTCTCGATCGACGACCAGACCGGCGAGGAATGGAACACCGCCGCCGTCGGGCCGACCAAGCGCCAGCGCGCCGACGTGATGATCCGCAAGTTGCGCGAACGCTTCGCGCCGGGCGGCATGCTGCATTACGGCCAGGGCAAGTGGTATCCGGGCGAGAGCCTGCCGCGCTGGGCCTTCGCGCTCTACTGGCGGGCCGATGGCGAGCCGATCTGGCGCGACGCAGCACTGATCGCGCGCGAGCCCGGCGCCCCGACCGGCGGCGACCGCGAGCTGGAGGCCGGCGCGACGATCGCCGAGGCCGAGGCGCTGGCGGCGGGCCTCTCCGACAAGCTTGGGCTTGGGGCCGATTACGTCGTGCCCGCCTATGAGGACACCGGATACTGGCTGCTCAAGGAGGCGCAGCTTCCCGACAATGTCGACCCGCTCGATCCGCGTCTGGCCGACCCCGAAGAGCGCGCCCGCATGCAGCAGGTCTTCCAGCTCGGGCTGGGCAAGCCGCGCGGCTATGTCATTCCCGTTCAGCGCTGGCAGAGCCAGGCCGGCGACAAGCGCTGGCGCTCGGAGAAATGGAAGCTGAGGCGGGGCAAGCTCTTCCTCGTGCCCGGCGATTCTCCGGTCGGCTATCGCCTGCCGCTCGGTTCGCTGCCAGTGGTGCCCAAGGCGGAGTATCCGCATATCCACCCGCAGGACCCGATGGAGGAGCGTCCGCCACTGCCGCGTTCGGCGGGCGGCTTCGGGCCGGCGGCCGCTCCGCCGGCGCCCGAGGCTCCGATCCGGGCGGAGGCGCCCTCGCCCCAGCAGATGTCACGCCCCGTCGAGACCAGCGGCGCCAGCGCGCAGGACCGGACCGAGCAGGAGATCGGCGGCGAACATGTCCGCACCGCGATCAGCCTTGAGATCCGCGACAATGTGCTGTGCGTGTTCCTGCCGCCGGTCGAGCGACTGGAGGATTATCTCGACCTGATCGCCAGCGTCGAGCAGGTGGCGCGCGAGCGCAACCAGCCCGTCCATATCGAGGGTTATCCGCCGCCGCACGACCCGCGTCTCAACGTCGTCAAGGTGACGCCCGACCCCGGCGTGATCGAGGTCAACATCCACCCCGCCCGCAACTGGCGCGAGGCGGTCGAGATCACGCGCAGCGTCTATGAGGAGGCGCGGCAGTCGCGGCTCTGCGCCGAGAAGTTCATGGTCGATGGGCGCCATACCGGGACCGGCGGCGGCAACCATGTCGTGCTTGGCGGCGTCACCCCGCCCGACTCGCCTTTCCTGCGCCGGCCGGACCTGCTCAGGAGCATCGTGCTCTACTGGAACCGGCATCCCAGCCTGTCCTATCTGTTCTCGGGGCTGTTCATCGGCCCGACCAGCCAGGCGCCGCGCATCGACGAGGGGCGCCACGACGCGCTCTACGAACTCGAGATCGCGCTGGCCAAGATCCCGCAGCCCGGCGAGCCTGCGATCCCGCTCTGGCTGGTCGACCGGCTGCTGCGCAACCTCTTGGTCGACGTCTCCGGCAATACGCACCGCACTGAGATCTGCATCGACAAGCTCTATTCGCCTGATGGCCCGACCGGGCGGCTCGGACTGATCGAGTTCCGCGGTTTCGAGATGCCGCCGGATTCGCGCATGAGCCTGGCGCAGCAGCTCCTGGTCCGGGCCCTGATCGCCTGGTTCTGGCGCGAGCCGCAGACCGGCGGGCTCGTGCGCTGGGGCACGACGCTGCATGACCGCTTCATGCTGCCGGAAATGGTCTGGCAGGACTTCAGGGAGGTGCTCGCCGATCTCGGCCGCGCCGGCTACGCCTTCGATCCGGTCTGGTTCGAGGCGCAGGCCGAGTTCCGCTTCCCGTTCTTCGGCAAGGTCGAGCATGGCGGCGTCGAGATCGAGATCCGGCAGGCACTCGAACCCTGGCACGTCATGGGCGAAGAGGGCGCGATCGGCGGCACGGTGCGCTACGTCGACAGCTCGGTGGATCGGCTGCAGGTCAAGGCGAAGGGGCTCGTGCCGGGCCGGCATCTCATTACCTGCAACGGCCGCCGCCTGCCGATGACCGCGGCCGGCAACTCCGGCGAGAGCATCGCCGCCGTGCGCTTCAAGGCGTGGCAACCGGCCTCGGGCCTGCATCCG
>JAESFK010000324.1_pt1 | contig 28012 bp, 28 predicted proteins | sample 9269391 | NCBI WGS metagenome assembly JAESFK01 (sample SAMN14506231, study PRJNA617097) | algae metagenome | isolation source: Drouetiella hepatica UHER 2000/2452 and co-occurring heterotrophs from... | place: Slovakia: Slovak Paradise National Park, Hrabusice, Kosice Region | collected 2000-01-01
GCTGGTTCAACGTCACCATCATGGATGTCGACGAGATCATCGACCGGCGTCTATTCGCCCCGATCGCGCTGCTGCTGGGCGCCATGCTGCTCGCCGCCGCCGTGCTGATGACGATCCTGTTCAAGCGCAGCGTTCTGGACCGGCTGGCGCGGGTCGAGGCGGCGGTGGAGCGCGTGCAGTCCGGGCGCTTCGATACTGTCGTCCCTGATCAGGCCAATGACGAGATCGGCCGTCTGGCGCGCGCCTTCGGCGAGATGGCCAGGGCGGTCGGTGACAACACGGACCGGCTCGAGCAAATGGTCAGCGAACGCACGAAGAAGCTGGAGCGCCTCGCCCATCTCGATCCGCTGACCGGCATCTTCAATCGCCGCGGCTTCGAGCAGGCCTTTGCCACCGAGCAGAACCGGGCAAGGCGCAGCGGGCGACCCATCGGCCTGCTGTTGATCGACATCGACAATTTCAAGCCGATCAACGACATCCATGGCCATCAGGCCGGCGACCGGGTGATCCTCGAGGTAGTTGGCCGAATGACCGCGCTGCTGCGCAACTACGACCTCTGCGCGCGCTGGGGCGGCGACGAGTTCTTCGTACTGCTCGGCGATGCCAGCCTCGACGCGCTGAACTCGGTTTCCGCCAAGATCCTCGCAGCCATGCGCGAGAAACCCGTCGTCGTGGTCGAGGGCATGTCGCTGCCGGTCACGGTCAGCATCGGCGCCTGCCTCGTCTCCCCCGAGGAGCCGATGGTGGAGGCCGCGGGCCGTGCCGACGCGGCGCTCTACAGCGCCAAGCAGGGCGGCCGCGACACCTTCGTCGTCTACGACGGGGTTCACCGCGGCGAAGCAGCCCAATCCCGCTGACGCTCGAACACGGCCAGACGCTCGGAACCGCCGCGTCATCGCGGACGTGAGCCGAAACCAGGATCCGGCCCCCTCGTAGAGATCAGGAACCCTCCAATGGACGCCGGCTCAAGCCCGGGATGACAGGCCGCTTGTCCAGGACCGGCTGCAGCGGCCCCAGAAAGAGAAAGGGCGCCCTTGCGAGGCGCCCTTCCCGATCAACATCCCTGAAGCGCAGCCTCAGGCCTGAGGCTGCGGCTCCAGACCGGTATCCGGCTCGTCGCGCTTGCGGCCCTTGCCGGCGCTCGGCACGGCCGAGCCGCGCGGAGCGGACGGGGTATCGTCGAGATCGCGCGAGGGGCGCTTGCCGGCGATCAGGTCGCGGATTTCCTCACCCGTCAGCGTCTCGAACTCGAGCAGCGCCTCGGCAACCGCCACGAACTGCTCGTGATGATCGGTGAGGATCTTCTTGGCGTCCCGATAGCCGGTATCGACCAGCTTCTTGACCTCGGCGTCGATCTTCTGCGCCGTCGACTCGGAGACCGCCTGGCTGCGACCCATCGACATGCCCAGGAAGACCTCCTCCTGGTTGTCGCCATAGGCGACCATGCCGAGTTCGTCGGAATAGCCCATCTGGGTGACCATGGCCTTGGCCATCTTGGTCGCCTGCTGGATGTCGCCGGTGGCGCCCGAGGTCACGTTCTCGCGGCCGAAGGTCATCTCCTCCGCCACGCGCCCGCCCATGGCGACCGCGAGCTGCGAGGTGAACTCCTTGTACTTCATCGAGTAGCGGTCGCCCTCGGGCAGGAACTTGACCATGCCGAGTGCGCGGCCGCGCGGGATGATCGTCGCCTTGTGGACCGGGATGCCGGCCGGGACATACAGGCCGACGATGGCGTGGCCGGCCTCGTGATAGGCGGTGAGCTTCTTCTCTTCCTCGGACATCGCCATGGATTTGCGCTCGGCGCCCATCATGACCTTGTCCTTGGCGTCCTCGAACTCGGCATGGGTGACCATGCGCTTGCCGCGACGGGCCGCTAGCAGCGCCGCCTCGTTGACGAGGTTCATCAGGTCGGCGCCGGAGAAGCCGGGCGTGCCGCGGGCGAGGATGCGCAGATCGACGTCCGGCGCCATCGGCACCTTGCGGACATGGACCTTGAGGATCTTCTCGCGACCGGCGACATCGGGGTTCGGGACCACGATCTGGCGGTCGAAGCGGCCCGGGCGCAGCAGAGCGGGGTCGAGCACGTCGGGCCGGTTGGTGGCCGCGATGATGATGACGCCCTCGTTCGGCTCGAAGCCGTCCATCTCGACGAGGAGCTGGTTCAGGGTCTGCTCGCGCTCGTCATTGCCACCGCCGAGACCGGCGCCGCGATGACGACCGACCGCATCGATTTCGTCGATGAAGATGATGCAGGGCGAGTTCTTCTTGGCCTGCTCGAACATGTCGCGCACGCGGCTGGCGCCGACGCCGACGAACATCTCGACGAAGTCCGAACCCGAGATCGTGAAGAACGGCACATTGGCCTCGCCCGCGACGGCACGCGCCGTCAGGGTCTTGCCGGTGCCGGGAGGGCCGACGAGCAGCACGCCGCGCGGGATGCGCCCGCCCAGCCGCTGGAACTTCTGCGGGTCGCGCAGGAACTCGACGATCTCCTGAAGGTCTTCCTTGGCCTCGTCGATGCCCGCGACATCCTCGAAGGTGACGCGGCCATGCGCCTCGGTCAGGAGCTTGGCCTTCGACTTGCCGAAGCCCATCGCGCGGCCGGCGCCGTTCTGCATCTGGCGGGACATGAAGATCCACAGGCCGATGAAGATCACGAAGGGCAGCGAATTGACCAGCAGCGCCATGAACCAGGGCGTGCCCTCGGCAGGCGCGCGGGCCGAGACCTGCACGCCCTTCTGGGCCAGCGTCTTCAGCAGCTGCGGGTCGCCATAGGGCGCGTAGGTGACGAAGCTGCGGCCGTCCGAGAACGTGCCGGAAATCTCCTGCCCGGCCACGACGACGTTCGAAATCCGGCCCGCTTCAGACTCGTTGATGAGCTGGCTGTAGGGGATCTCGTTCGTGCTGGCGCGCTGGCTCGGGCTCTGGAACAGCGTGACGAGCGCCAGAACGAGCAGGAAAATCACCACCCAAAGGGCGAAATTGCGAAAATTCGGATTCATCACCAGTCCGATCAGGCCTGCCGGACTAACCGGAAGAGGCCGAGGGTTTGCTTGACTAATCTAGGTGCGGCAGGGGCCCTTGCCAAGGGAAACAGGAATGCGGTGTGCTCCTATGACGCCGCAGGGTGAACACCACGTCTGCGCGCCCCCTCCTGCCGCAGCGTCAGAACTCCGTCGATACCCAGCGAAAGCACGCAGCCGGACAAGGTCCGTGCCGTGCGGCCTCCCGCTTTTGCGGCGCTGAGCAGCGCCTCGACGCAGGCCTCGAGCCGTTCCAGCCGCGGCGTGCCGCCGCTCTCGCAGCCGACATCCTCCAGCGCCAGCGCGACGACGCGCAGCACGATCTCGTCGGGCTCGGCCAGCAGCGCCGCAAAGCGCAGCCGCAGCACCGGAGCGGCACCGGCCGGCACCGGCAACCGCAGCTCCGGCAACAGGACCGTCGCACGCAGCGCCGCCACCTCGTCCAGTCTCGCGATGCGCCGCGCCAGCAGCGCCAGCCGCTCCGCGCTCAAGCCCTCATCGGCGAGGCCCGGCATCAGGGCCCGCCAGCGCACGCGCTCGAAGCGCGGGTCGCCATTGCTCGGGTCGGTGACGAAGGGCAGGCCCTGCGTCTGCGCCGTCGCCACGAGCCGCGCTTTCGGTACGCCGAGCAGTGGCCGCACCAGCGTGATCGGCCCCTTGCGAACCCGCTCCCGCATGGCCGCTAGCCCCGACGGACCGGAGCCGCGCGCCATCCGCATCAGCAGCGTCTCGGCCTGGTCGTCCCGGGTATGCGCCGTGACCAAAGTCGCGCCGCCGAGCCGCTCCGCCTCATCCGCCAGAAGGGCGTAGCGGGCGGCGCGCGCCCGCTCCTGCAGGCCGGTGCCGGGCTTGGGACCGTCCCAGCGGAGGATGCGGTGGGGAACGCCAAGCCTGTCGCACAGCGCGGCGACGCCCTTGGCCTCCTCGCTGGAGGCGGCGCGTAAGCCATGATCGACGGTTGCGGCATGGAGCAGCGGGCGCCCCGGCTCTCGCGCCCATGCGGCGAGCAGGGCGAGCAACGCGACCGAGTCGGGCCCGCCGGAGACCGCGACGAGCAGCCCCGCCTCTGTGGCGAGACCTGAAAACAGGCCGGCGGCCTCCCGGCCGCTGACTGGCGGATGATCGCAGATAGTCTGGGGGACGGCGCTCAACCGCAGCCCGAACGCCGCCGCTCGCGCTCGATACCCTGCCGCACCGAATTCGGCGCGGACGGGTAATCGACCCCGACCTTGGCGTAAGTCGCACAGGCCTGATCCTTGGCACCGAGACCATTCAGGGCAATCCCGAGGCGCAGCAGGCTCTCGGGCGCCTTGGTCGATTTCGGCGCGTCGTTGCTGACCTTCAGGAACTGCTCGGCAGCCTCGCGATAGCGCTTGCGCTGGAGATAGCTCTCGCCCAGCCAGTAGGTCGCATCGACGGCGAGACGGTCACGCGGATAGCTTTGCAGGAATTGCCGGAAGCCCATCTCGGCCTGTTCGTACTCCTTGCGCAGGATCGAGGCATAGGCGAGGTCGTAGGCTTCCTTGGCGCTCGCAGGCCCGCTGGCGGCGGCGACGCTCGGCCCGCGCGGCGCGGTCTGGGGCAATCCGCCCTGCGGCACGTTGCGCCCGACGCCCTGGAGGTCGAGCGGCCCCTGGCTCGCGCCGCCCTCGGCGAAATCATCCTCGATGATACCGCTGATGCTGCCATTGAGCGGGCGAGGCGCGCCTGCCGCGCCCTGCTGCACGCTCGGGTCGAAAGCATCGCCCCGGCGCTGCGGCTGCGGCCGGGGTGCGGCACCGCTCGGCGGCGCATTGCCCGGCGCGGCTGCACCGCTCGAGCGTCCGCCGCCGCGCTCGTTCAGGCGGAAATCGACATCTTCCTGGAACTTGCGGAGCTGCTCGCTCAGCCGCTTGTTCTCGAACTGGAGCTGCTCGATCTGCCCCGAGAGCTGGCGGATCTGGTTCTCCATCCGCGAGGTCCGCACCACCAGATCGGCAGCATCCTGCGCCTTCGCCGGCAGGCTCAGGCAGGCTGCCGCCACCCCGAGCGCGAGAGCGGCGAGTCCGGAACGGACCCTGCGGTCGAGGCGGAACTGTTGGAGCATCATTCGAAAGACCGGGGTTGAGCGTGAAGGCGCGGCTATAACACGTGATGACCACGGCCAAAATATGAAAGGGCCGACACCTTCCTCTCGGGAAGGTGCCGGCCCTTTGATTGGTTCCACTACGAGGCGTCAGACGCCGCCGCCGGCACCCGCACCGTCGAGCACCGTCACGACGCGGCGGTTCTGCGACCAGCACGAGATGTCGTTGCAGACCGCGACCGGGCGCTCCTTGCCGTAGGAGACGATCCGCATGCGGTTGCCCTGGATGCCGCGCGAGGACAGGTAGTCGCGGACGGTCTGGGCGCGGCGCGCCGAGAGCGAGAAGTTGTATTCGCGGGTGCCGCGCTCGTCGGCATGGCCTTCGACAACGAAGGTGTAGCGCGGGAAGCGCTGCAGCCAGGCCGACTGCTTGTCGAGCGTCGCGACGGCCGTCGGGGTCAGGTCGGTCGAGTCGGTCTCGAAGAAGACGCGGTCACCGACATTGACGACGAAGTCCTGCGCGCTGCCGGGCGTCGCAGCGCCGCCGGCGCCGAAGCCATCGGCGTTCTGGTTGTTGGCGCAAGCGCCGAGCGCCAGCGAAGCGGCGATGGCGGCGGCGAAACGGACGGCACGGCCAGTGGAGAAAAGGGTGGCGAACATGATGGACTCCGGGGCGTTCGATCTGTGCGAGGCGCGTTTCACGGACGACGTTGAATGAACAAGGCTACGATGCACTTGCATGCATCAATGAAGCGTCAACCTAAACGAGACCTTGCCAGAACAAGGCGAAGTGGCGGCATTGCGGCGTATGGTTAACCAATGATGGCGAAAGTCATTTGCCATCAAGGCTGTGGCCTCGCCGCCACAGATGCCGCGAGCAACCCGGCGGGGATTGATGTCGCCGCGACCGCCCCAGCCTCAGCTGTAGAAGATGTGCCGGCCGATCACGTCCATTTTCTTCAGCTTCTTTGCCCAGGTCGGCTGGACATAGTTGGCATGATAATGCGTCGCGGCCCCGACATCGGCGAGGTAGATCCTGCCCTCGTAGACGTCGCGCGCGATGCGCACGGCCGTCTCCCATGCCACCGCCTCCTTGACTCGCAGTGCCTTGCCCTCGCAGGCGAAGGTGAACTGGCAGGCGAGCTTGCGGTGACGGTTCTGGTACACCACGCCGCAGACCGAGTCCGGATAGACCCCGCCCTTGACCCGGTTGAGCACGACCTGGGCGACGGCGGCACGGCCCTCCTCCGGTTCCGAGCGGGCCTCGAAATAGACCGCTTCGGCGAGGCAGCGCTGTTCGCGCACGATGTGCTCGGGCTTGATCAGCCCGATATAGGTCAGCCGCGATCGCGGGGCGTTCTCGCGCAGCGCCGCGATCGCGGGCGACGTCATTGGGGTGGTGGCCGTGGCGCTGGCGTTGCGCTCGTTCATCGGCGTGGCCGAGCTTAGCGCGGCGTGCACCGCAATCACCGGAGTCGCTCCGTCAGTGGTCCCCAGCGGCTCGCTCCGCTGCGGCAAAACCTCGGACGAGGGGGGATCGGCCCTGCCCCCATCATGGGCTTCGGCCGCGAAACCGCGGCGCGCCTCGTCCTGGTGCCCGTCGCCACGGATCGCATCGGGGGCGAAGCTGGCCGCGACCAAGCCTGGCAGGTCGTCGGGCTTGCCGAGCAGCCCGATCTCCTCGGCACCGATGCCGTCCAGGCGAACGGGATACGCATTGCTGCGCGGCGTGTCGCCATCGATCCCGCCAGGAAGGCTCGCGAGGACAAGCGACGTTGACGGCGTGGATTTGGCGGGCAGCACGGCGAAAGCCGTGAGCGCGAGCAGCGCCGCCTGGGCGTTGCGCTTCATGGGGTCTACTCCGGGTAACGGTCAAGCCGAGCGTTCGTGGCGCCGGTCGATCGGCGGCAGCATCAGCGGCTCTTTTTGACGGGGTCTTTTTTTGGGGGGAGCGGTGCGGGCTAGCGCTCAGCCAACTGCTGCGACCTCAATTGCGACGATCCGGGCGATCGTGCGAATTGCGGCATCAGCCAACCGACTGGCGGGAAAGCCACGAGCTGGCGACAGACCGCAGGCCATTCGTCGCAGCCCGCCTGGTCAACACTGTTGAGATTTATCGTGACGCGGGAAGCGATGATCATATCGCCATCGACATCGCGACAGGGCGTCAACAAAGATAAGACCTTGATCGTAAGCACATAGCCCGCAGCCATATGAAGTCCATCCGAAATGCGTTTCGGCGTCCGCGGCTACTGTTACTTAACGTCAAAGCTTCTCGTGCCCCATTTCTGCAACATTATGCGTCACACAACGCACCATATGCACAGAGACTTCGGCAGCTTTATGACCAGTTCTATCTGCCGACGAACCCAACGGTCATCAGACGCCTTGCAATTGCACTCGCGTGGCCGATTTATCGCTGGCGCCTATCCGAAATGGGGTCGCATCAGGCATGAAATAGCCGACCGAGCGCAGCATAATCTTCAATGACCCGCAAACATTACGCATTTCGACATCCGCGGCACCCCGCTCCTGCCGCACAATAAAAAGCCGCCCGACGATGGCCGGACGGCTGGGGGATCGGATCAAATCGCCTGTCGGTTCAGCGCGCCGCCGTCAGCAGCGGCGACCAGGTCGGGTCCGAGGCGAAGGCCGGCGTCGGCACCGGCACTTCGACGCGGCCCGTGATGTCGACCATGTACAGTTTGCCACCGGATTGTCCGCCGGGGTCGCGGAAGAACATGATGTACTGGCCGTTGGGTGCCCAGTTCGGCGCCTCGTTGTGAAAGCCCTCGGTCAGCAGGCGCTCGCCCGAGCCGTCCGCCCGCATCACACCGATGGCGAAGCCACCGGCACCACGCTTGGTGAAGGCGATCAGGTCGCCGCGCGGCGACCATGTCGGCTGCGAATAGGAGCCCTGGCCGAAGGAGAGGCGCTTGCCCTCGCCGCCACCGGCGCCCATCACATAGAGCTGCTGCGAGCCGCCCCGGTCGCTCTCGAAGACGATCTGCGTGCCGTCGGGCGAATAGGACGGTGAGGTATCGATCGCGCCCGTCGAGGTCAGCCGCATCGTCGTGCGCGAGCCGATGTCGATGGAATAGAGATTGGCGTTGCCGCCCTGCTGCAGGCTGAGCGCGATGCGCGCGCCATTGGGCGAGAAGCGCGGGCTCGAGGTCATATCGGGGAAGTTGCCGACGATCTGGCGCTGCCCGGTCTCGATGTTCAGCACATGCACGCGCGGCTGCTCGCCCATGCGCTGCGACATGTAGGTCACTTCCTGCGACACCGGCGAATAGCGCGGCGTCACCACCGAGACGGAGCCGTCGGTCAGGTAGCGCACATTGGCGCCGTCCTGGTCCATGATGGCGAGCCGCTTGCGCCGGTTCTCCTTCGTCCCGGATTCGTCGACGAAGACGACGCGCGTGTCGAAGAAGCCGCCGACGCCGGTGATCTTGGTGAAGATCGCGTCCGAGATGATGTGGCCGACGCGGCGGCCGTTGTTCGGATCGGTGAAGTATTGCTGGCCGTCGGTCTGCGTACCGGTGGTCACGTCCCAGAGCCGGAACTCGGCCTTGATCCGGCCCGAACCGTCGCGCGAGACGCGGCCCGTCACCAGCGCCTGCACGCCCGAAGCCTTCCAGGCGCCGAACTCGGGCGCGGCATCGAAGGGCGGATTCTTGTCGGGATGGCGCGCCTTGTCGATCGGCGCGAAGTAGCCCGAGCGCTTGAGGTTGTTGGTGATGACGCCGGACACCAGGATGCCGCCCTCGCCGGCGAAATCGGCGATGGCGATCGGCAGCGGCTGGAACGAACCACCGCGCAGGTCGATCACGAGCTCGGCCCGGGCCGCTGCGGGAACGAGCAGCGACGCACCGGCCAGGGCCAGCAGCCGGCGGCGCGTCGGCGCAGCCGGCAGAAGCGGAAGTGGCGAGAGATCCCCGAGAGGATTACGGTCGATCAGGGTCACAGCACGTCCCTTGCGTCGAAATTGACGACGACATCGCGCCAGTCGTCGTAATAGGCGGCGAATTGAGCCGGGATGCGCAAAGGCGCGCAGCGGCGGGTTGCGGTCAGGGCCGAACTGGCCGCGACCGCGAAAAGCGGATCGGACGAGGAATTGACCACGCCGGGCTGGCCGAGGAGCGAGCCGTCGGCATTCAGCTTCATTCGGACCTGCGGCACGACGGCGCCACGCGCATTGGCGAGCGCGATCGGAACGTTCCAGCACTTCATCAGCTGGTCCTGGATGATGCCGATCAACTGGCCTCGCAGCGACGGGCTGAGCTTCTGCGACGCACCGCGCTCGGTCCCGAGGGATGCCGTGCGGTTCACCTGCGGCGCCGCCGCTCCCGTGGACTGGGCCTGCTCCTTCGACTGGAGCAACTTGGAGATGTCGCTCGGATTGAAGTTCTTGGCGATCTCGGCCTCGCGCTTGGCCTTGGCCTCGGCCTCCTGCTTGGCCTTTACCGCGGCGGCGATCTTGGCTTTGGCCTCGGCTTCGGCCTTCGCCTTTGCGGCAGCCTCTGCCTTTTCCTTGGCGGCCTCCTCGGCCTCGGCCTTGGCCAGCGCTTCGGCCTTGGCCTTCGCCTGGGCCTCTGCCCGCGACTTGGCTTCCGCTTCCGACTTCGCCTTGGCGGCAGACTTCGCGGCTTCCTCGGCCTGCTTCGCCTTGGAAGCGAGTTCGGCTTCCTCGGCGAGCTTGGCCAGTTCCTCGCGCTTCTGCTCGGCGAGCTCAGCGGCGCTCGGGCCGGCCTTCTGCGGCTGCTTGACCGGCTCGGGCGGCTTCGTCTCAAGCTTCGGCAAATTGGCGGCGCGCGTCGGCGGCAGCGGAGCCGAGGCGTTGTCGTCGGCGGTCTTCAACTCGGCCGGGCGGGTCGGCGGCGCCGGCGCGTCCTGCTTGGCCTCGCCCTCTTCCTTGCGCTCGACGACCTCGGACTGGCGCTCGGCGCGCTGGATCGGCTGCGCCTGGACCTTCTCGGCCTTGCGCTCGCCGCGCGTGACCTGGTTCAGCGCGCTGGCATCGACCATCTCGACCGCGATCGCCTCCTCGTTCTCCGGCAGCGGCGCAGGCGACGAGAACGCCAGCAGCCCCGCGACGAGGAACGTCGCGTGGCCGAGCGCCGACATCACCATGCCCGGTTCGGAGGTCGATAGCTTCACAGCCCTTGAACCCTCGCTTCCATCAGGCTCAGCGCGTCGCCGGCTCGGTGACGAGCGCAACACGCTTGAAACCGGCGGACGTGATCGTCGACATCACCGAGGCGACCCGGCCATAATCGACCATGCGGTCGCCGCGCACGTAGATCCGTTCGTCGAAGCCCTGCTTCGCCAGACCCTGGAGCCTGATCACCAGATCAGGCTCCAGGGTCGGCTGGTCCTGCAGGAAGATCTGGCCCTTGCCGTCGATCGCGATCGTGATCGGCTTCTGGTCGACATTGATCGGCTTGGCACCGGTCTGCGGCAGGTCCAGCGGCACGCCGGTCGCGATCAGCGGCGCCGCGACCATGAAGATGATCAGCAACACCAGCATGACGTCGATGAACGGCGTCATGTTGATCTCGGCGATGGCGCCGTGCCTGCGGCCACGCCGGCCGCGTCGTCCCCCGGACTTGGCGCCGGATGCTGCGGACATGCCCATGGTCTCGATGTCCCCTTACGCCGCCAGCCGCTCGTCGATCTGCCGCGACAGGATCGCGGAGAACTCGTCGGCGAAGGCTTCCAGCCGGCTCGAAGCCTTGGCGACCTCGGACTGGAGCTTGTTGTAGGCCATCAGCGCCGGAATCGCGGCGAAGAGGCCGATGGCGGTGGCAAACAGCGCCTCGGCGATGCCGGGCGCCACGACGGCGAGCGAGGAATTCTTGGAGACCGCTATCGCGGTGAAGGAATTCATGATGCCCCACACCGTGCCGAACAGGCCGATGAAGGGCGCCGCCGAGGCGACAGTCGAGAGCACCAGCAGCTTGGACTCAAGGCGCTCGATCTCTCGCTGGATCGTGACGTCGAGCACCTTGTCGATGCGCTGCGACAGGCTTGCGACCGAGCGCCCGCCATTCTCGAAGGAGCGCTTCCACTCCCGCATCGCCGCGACGAAGACGGCCGACATGTCGGAGACCGGCTTGGCGGCAAGCTCGCGATACAGCTCTTCCAGCGAGCGGCCCGACCAGAACACCTCCTCGAAGGCGTCCATCTCCTTGCGCGTGCGCCGGTAGAGCAGCGTCTTGTCGATGATGATCGACCAGCACCAGACCGAGGCTGCAAGAAGGCCCATCATCACGAGCTTGACGACAATATGGGCGTGCCAGAAAAGGGTCCAGAACGACATGTCGATCTGCGGCGCGACCTGCGCGACGTCGGCGGGGTTCATTCTGTCTTCCTTTTGCCCTGGCGGCTTGAGCCGGTCTCCCGGCCAACGCCCCGCCATATGCGTCACGGGTGACCCCGCGACGCCGCCCGATCCGCGATCCGGGGAATGCCGTGTCCGTCAATCGCCTTTGAATCCGGCGAAAGATGGGCCGAAACGGGGTTTCCTGCGAAACGCATGCTCGTGATCGAGTTAAGCCTCCAGCAAGGTTAATGCCGGGTATACGCCGGCAAGGCAGCGACTCTTTGGCTCATGCCGGCATGCGAAAACGCCCGCCCCGGTTCCCCGGAGCGGGCGCTCGTGATGTCGTGGCCGTCGAAAGCGGCAGCTTCAGCCAGCGCTCGCCTGCGGCTCGGGCCTGTCACCGGCCTGCCTGTCACTCCGCCGATCGGCCATGAACTGGTCGAACTCGGCCTTGTCGCGGGCCATGCGCAGCCGGCCCAGGAAGTCCTGGAATTCCTTCTGCTCGTCTTCCAGGCGGCGCAGCGTCTCCTGGCGATACTCGTCGAAGGCGCGGTTGCCGCTCGACGGCCCGCGGTGCCAGCCACCACCGCCGAAACCGCCCTCGCGGCCGCCCATCCGCTCGCGCAGGCGCTCCATCTTGCCCTGCAGGCGGCTCATCCTGTGTTCGTAGCGGTCCGAGCCGCCAAATCCGCAACCCATGCGTCCACTCCAAAAAAGAAAGGCCAGGGTCGCCAGACCCAGGGGCCAGAAGACGATGAAGCCGAGAACCGCGAAGGCGATCCAGGCTCCCTTCCCATATTCGTCAAGCTTCTCGACGATTGGCATCGTTCCCTCACAGTGACAGAGCGTGAATGTAAATCACATTTACATAAATGGGAGACGGCAGTCGGCTTGTCAAGACAGAAAGCAGCAGGGTCGGCCCGGCGCGGCGTGTCGCCCCGGGCCTGCAGACCGGGATCGATTATCGATCCCGGATCGGTCGAGCGCAGGTTTATCGCCTGGCCAAGGCCCGGAGCGTCGCCGCGCCCAGCGCCGACTTGACCACCGCGCCGGCCAGGAAGGGCACGACACCGACCATCAAAGCCTTGTCGAAGCCCACCAGCGTCGACAGCCATGCCGCACCCAGAACGAGGCAGGTTGCGTTGCCCAGCAGCATCGCCGCGAACGCCAGCCCGACATGGCGCCCGTTCCAGCCGCGCTGCGCCAGCCAGCCGACGAGCATGCCGGCAATCGGGAAGGCGAGGAGATAGCCGCCCGTCGGCCCGACGAAATGCTGCAGGCCCGAAGCGCCGCCGGAGAGGACCGGCAGGCCGAGCGCCCCCTCGGCGAGCCAGGCGACGATCGTCAAACCGCCCAGGCGCCAGCCCATCAGCGCGCCGACCAGCGTGACGGCGAAGGTCTGCATCGTCATCGGCACCGGCAGCATCGGCACCTTGATGTAGGAGGAGAGCGCGAGGAACAGCGTGCCGACGATCACGGCTCCGATCTGCCAGGACAGGGACCGGCCCTGCAGCGGAAACGGGCTGGATGCGGGCGGGCTTGCGAGGGCTGTCCCTGAAGCTGCTGCCGAAGTCTCGATCATGATGTCCTGTCTCCGATGGGGCCGTCCCGGCGCCGCCATGGACCGGCAAGCGATTCCGGCGGACCGGATGGCGCCTTATCGTCGATCGCCGCCCGACCGTACAGGCCGCGCCGGGGCAACGCCCCTCACGCCGCCCCGCGCCCGATACCGAGCCCCTGCAGATAGATCAGCATCCCGGCCTCCAGCAGCTCGGCAGCCGACATCGGCAAGGGCCGCCGCCCACCATCGGCTCGTCCGAACAGCGCGGCAACGCCATGCGACATCGACCAGACATGCAGCGCCATCATAAGCGCCGGCGGGCGCTTCGCCGCAGGCAGCAGGGCGATCAGCGCCTCGGAGGCGGCGCGCAGGTTCTGAAAGGCGCGGTCGGCGGCGGCGCGCAACTCCGGACTGGCATCGAGCGACACGCCAGCCTCGAACATCGCCGAGTAATAGGCCGGCTCGTCATGGGCGAAGGCGAGATAGGCCGGCCCCAGCCGGTGGAACGCCGTCTCCGGATCGGGCCGGCCCTGGTCCCAGGCCCGCGCCAGCGCTGCCTCGAACACGACGAAACCACGCGTCGCGACATCGGCCAGGAGGTCGTCGCGGTCGCGGAAATGCCGGTAGGGCGCGGCCGGGCTGACGCCTGCGAGCCGCGCTGCCTCGGCAAAAGTGAAGCCGTTGGGGCCCTTCTCGCCGATCAGCCCCATCGCCGCGCGCACCAGCTCCTCCTTGAGGTTGCCATGGTGATAGCCGCGCGGCGGCTGTTCGGGATTGTCGCGTTTCCAGCTCATGTGAAGAGCGCTAACATGGGGCGCTGCAGCCGTCGACCAGCCAAGCGGGAGCTCAATCCTCGATCCCCAGCCGCAGCCGCAGGCCATCGGGAATCCGTCGCGCCCGGCCGCCGCCGACGCAGGCGACCTTGACCTTGGCCGTCACCAGCACGTCCTCGCCGCGCAGCACGCGCTGCTCGACATCCATGGTCGCGCCCCGCGCCGCGACCGAGCGCGTCTCGATCGTCAGCATATCGTCCATCACGGCAGGCTTCAGGAATTCGATCGTCATGCTGCGGACGGCGAAGCCTAGCGCCGTCGCGCCATCGAACAATTCGCGCTGCTCGATGCCGAGCGAGCGGATCAACTCGGTGCGCCCGCGCTCCATGAAGCGCAGATAGGAGGCGTGATAGACGACGCCGGAAAAATCCGTGTCCTCGTAATAGACGCGGATGGAAAGGCTGTGGGAAGCGGTCATGACATCGCGGGATAAGGGCGGCGGGAGGTGCGAGCTTTAAACGCTGGGCGCGCCACGGCATAGTCGGCCAGGGGAGATGGCGCCGCGCCGGGGAACTCGACCGCTGGGGCGTTGTTCTCCCTGGGAGATCAGAACCACAGAAAAGGGAAAACCCATGTCGTTATCGACCAAGCAATTGGAACGGCTCCTCGACAAGGGCGAGTTCGACCTCGTCGCCCGCACGCGCAGCAAGGCGATCGGTGATGTGCCCGACGCGGACCTGCTCGACCTGGCCAAGATCTTGCGCGAGCGCCGCGATCGCGCCCGCGAAAGGGCCCGCCGGCAGCGCCGCGAATTCCGCGGCAAGGTCGCGCCCCAGGGCGCGGACGCCCCCTCCGATAACAGCGGCACCAAGGCCAAGGCCGATGCGCTCACCGTTGCGCTCAAGCGCGTCGGGGCGGAGCAGACCCGCCGCGCCGAAAAGCTGCGCGCGCCAAGTCAGCGCAGCCTCGCGCGCAAGGCGCTGGCGCTGAAACAGCGTCAGCAGGCGGCACAACGTCCCAAGAGCCGCACCGCCGCGACGGGCATGAAATCGGTTCCGACCAACAAGACGGCCAAGTCCGGCGCGCTCGACCATGCCGGCCAGCGCTCGGCGATGCATCGCTCCAAATTCGCGCGCTGATTCTCTCGGCGCCGGAACAACGAAGCCCTGCGCGCACTCAGCGCTTGCAGGGCTTCTTCATGAAGGCTTCCGCAGCCAGACCGACCATCACTCCTCCCCGTCCCCGAACAGCCCGAACTGCGCCACCTCGCGGCTGGGCTCCGGCATGCCGAGATGCCGGAAGGCGTGTAGCGTCAGGATGCGCCCGCGCGGGGTGCGCTGGATGAAGCCCTGCTGCAGCAGGAAGGGCTCGATGATCTCCTCGATCGCGTCGCGCGGCTCCGACAGCGAGGCGGCGATGGTCTCGATCCCGACCGGACCGCCGCCGAAATTGATCGCGACGGTCGTCAGATAGCGCCGGTCCATCTGATCGAGGCCGATCGGATCGACATCGAGCAACTTCAGCGCCTTGTCGGCGACGCTGCGCGTCACGATGGCGTCGCCGTCGACGATGGCGAAGTCGCGCACGCGCCGCAGCAGGCGCCCCGCGATGCGTGGGGTCCCCCGGGACCGCTTGGCGATCTCGTTGGCCCCGTCATCCGACATCGGCACGCCCAGCACCCTTGCGCCGCGCGCGACGATGCTCTGCAACTCCTCGACCGTGTAGAACTGGAGCCGGATCGGGATGCCGAAGCGGTCGCGCAGCGGCGTCGTCAGCAGGCCGGCGCGCGTGGTGGCGCCGACGAGCGTGAACTTCGGCAGATCGATCTTGACCGAGCGGGCGGCGGGCCCCTCGCCGATGATCAGGTCGAGCTGATAGTCCTCCATCGCCGGATAGAGGATTTCCTCGACCGCGGGGTTGAGCCGGTGGATCTCGTCGATGAAGAGCACGTCGCGCTCTTCGAGATTGGTCAGCTGGGCCGCGAGATCGCCCGCCTTGGCGATGACCGGGCCCGAGGTCGAGCGAAAATTGACCCCGAGCTCGCGCGCCACGATCTGCGCCAACGTCGTCTTGCCTAAGCCCGGCGGGCCGACGAACAGCACATGGTCGAGCGCATCGCCGCGCGACTTCGCCGCCTCGATGAACACCTGGAGATTCGCCCGCGCCGCCGCCTGGCCGGTGAAATCGACGAGCGAGAGCGGTCGCAGCGAGGTCTCGCTGTCGTCGTCGCGCTTGTCGGCGGAAAGGAGGCCGGGACGGCGCGCTTCGGTCACAATGCGATCTCCAGCTCGATCGCGTCATGGATCGGGATGTCCATGTAGCCCGTCCGCACGATGGTCGGAACCACCGAGCGGAAATTGTCGATCGCCTCGATATGGAGCCGGGAAAAGCGGAAACCGCATTTCTGGTAGAAGCCGAGGCCGGGCATGTTGTCGTTGGTCAGCATCGCCTTCAATCGCACGGCCCCGCGCGCCCGCGCCGCCGCCTTCACCGCTTCGAGAAGCTGGATCGCAGCGCCTTGCCCCGGCACGACAGAATGCAGCGCGCAGAGCAGCGCGACATCGCCGCGCATCGTCCAGCTCGCATAGGCCATGAAGACCCCATCCTTGCCGGCGATCCCGAGCAGGTCGAGCTCCGCGCAGTCATAGACGGTGAGGTCGATCATCATGCTGTGCGAGCCCCAGCTCGCCAGCATCAGCGCGAGGAAGGCCCTCTTGTCCTCGACCGCTGTGACGGTCAGGCGGGCGACGCTCACTTCGCCAGTTCCCTCAGCCCGAGCTTGATCAGTTGCGCTGTGCCAGCACCCTCGCCCGCCTCGCGCGCCGCAGCCGCGACCGCGGCCACTGCCTGCGCTTGCGGATACCCGAGATTGCTCAGCGCCGAGACCGCATCCGCCACCGGCTGCGGCAGCTTTTTGTCCGCAAGCGCGCCGGCGAGCTGTGCCACGCCCGGATCGACATGGCCGAAGGCCGGCGCCTTGTCCTTGAGTTCGGCGCAGATGCGCTGGGCGAGCTTGGGTCCGACGCCGGGCGCACGCGCAATCGCCGCCTTGTCGTTGGTCGCGAGCGCAGTCGCGAGCGCGCCAGGCTCCAGCGTCGAGAGGATGGCGAGCGCGACCTTGGCGCCGACGCCCTGGACCATCTGCATCAGGCGGAACCAGTCGCGCTCATTGTCGGACATGAAGCCGTAGAGCCGGATCGCGTCCTCGCGCACATGCGTCTCGATCGAAAGCGCGGATGGATCGCCCGGCTTGGGAAGCCGCTGCAGCGTCCGCGCCGAGCATTGCACGACATAGCCGACGCCCTGCACGTCGAGGATGACATGATCCTCGCCATAGGAATCGACGATGCCCTTGAGTTTGCCGATCATTGACGGCTCCGCCGCTTCTTCATGCCTCAGTCCCCCACCCTATGAAGCCCGCATCTGCGCCACGAGGGATCGCATGCCGCGATGCTGGGCATGGCAGATCGCGACGGCGAGCGCGTCCGCTGCGTCGGCCGATCGGGTCTCGGCCCTGGGCAACAGCACGCGGATCATCATCTGGACCTGCTTCTTGTCGGCATGGCCGACGCCGACCACCGTCTTCTTGACGAGATTGGCGGCATATTCCGCGACGCTCAAGCCGGCCAGCGCCGGCACGACGAGCGCGATGCCGCGCGCCTGGCCAAGCTTCAGCGCCGATTGCGGATCGCGATTGACGAAGGTCTCCTCGACCGCGACCTCGTCGGGTGCGAATGAGGCGACGATCCGCGCCAGCCCCTCATGCAACTGCCGCAGCCGTTCCGACAGCGGCAGTGCCGCTTCGCTCTCGACACAGCCGCAGGCGACGAAGCCAAGCTTGCTGCCCTCCGAAACGACGACGCCCCAGCCCGTCTTCCGAAGGCCGGGGTCGATGCCGAGAATGCGAATCGGTGGGTTCATGTCGGATGCAGCCTAGACCTTGGACACGCTTTGTTCCATGGCGCTTCCTAACGATCCCCTTCCATCTGCCGCCGATCGATGAGCGCCGCGCATCGGTCGCATCACACGGAGAGGGGTTGTCCCGACGCTCGCTTGCCTGTTGGTGCGAAGCATCACGCGCTTGCCCCCTCCGCAACCTCCGGCCTCATGACCGATCTCCTCAGCCACCTGTTTCCCGGCGTCTCCACATCGGGCCTCGCCGTCCTGCTTGCGGCGACGCTGCTCGGCGGCCTCGTGCGCGGCTTCACCGGCTTCGGCTTCGCAATGGTGTTCATGCCGCTCGCCTCGATGGTGCTCGGGCCCGTGGCGGCGCTCGGGCTGATCTGGTGCATCGATCTGCCCTTCGCGCTGCCGATCGCCGCCCGCAACGCCAGGCAGGCCGAATGGCGCGAGGTCGCGCCCCTGTTGCTGACGGCGACGCTCGCCTTGCCCGCGGGCATCTGGCTGCTGATCTGGCTCGACCGCGAGACGATGCGCTGGATTCTGGCCGTGCTGATCCTCGCCGCCGTCGCGCTGATGGCCTCGGGCTGGCGCTATCACGGCCGCCCGGGCATCCCGCTCTCGCTCGGCGTCGGCGTGCTGTCGGGCCTGTTCAACGGCATGGCCTCGATCGGCGGCATGCCGCTCGCCGTGTTCTGGCTCGGCGCCCAGCGCAACGACCGGCACAAGACGCGCGCCAATCTGCAGACCTTCTTCGGCGTCTCGACGCTGGTCAGCGGCGCGGTCCTCTGGCGCAACGACATCCTGACGATGACGGCGCTGACGATGGCCCTGCCGCTGATGGCGGTCTATGGCGCCGGCATGTGGGCGGGAACGCACGGCTTCCGCCTGGCGAACGAAATCACCTTCCGCCGCATCGCCTATGTCGTGATCTTCGTCAGCGCGCTGGTCAGCCTGCCGCTCTGGGATGCGGTGGTGGGGCGCTGACCGCGCCGTCATGCTCGGCCTCGTGCCGAGCATCCACGTCTTGAACACGGCATGCGACCAGCGAAGACGTGGATGGTCGGGACAAGCCCGATCATGACGACCCGGGAAAAGCCTCAGCCCTCGAGCTTCGCCATGACGTCGTCGGCGATCTCGAAATTGGCGAAGACGTTCTGGACGTCGTCGTCATTGTCGAGCGCCTCCATCAGCCGCATCATCGAGGCCGCCTTCTCCTCGTCGAGCGGCGCCGACGTCGTCGGGCGCCAGACCGGCTTGGCCGAGGCCGGGGCCCCGAGCGCGGCTTCCAGCGCCTTCGAGACCTCGTTCAGCGCGTCGAAGGCGCACAGGATGGTGTGGCCGTTCTCATCGGAGATGACGTCGTCGGCGCCGGCATCGATCGCGGCCTCCATGATCTTGTCGGCATCGCCCGCCTCCGGCGGATAGCTGATCTCGCCGACGCGGTTGAACATGAAGGAGACCGAGTTGCTCTCGCCCAGCGCCCCGCCCGACTTGGTGAAGTAGGAGCGCACGGCCGAGGCGGTGCGGTTGCGGTTGTCGGTCAGCGCCTCGACGATGACGGCCGCTCCGCCCGGGCCATAACCCTCGTAGCGAACCTCGTCATAGTTGTCGCCCTCGCCGCCGGCCGCCTTGTTGATGGCGCGCTGGATGTTGTCCTTCGGCATGTTCTCGGCGCGCGCCGCCAGCACGGCCATGCGCAGCCGCGGATTCATCGCGGGGTCTGGCATGCCCATCTTGGCGGCGACGGTGATTTCGCGGCCGAGCTTCGAGAACAGCTTGGAACGCACCGCGTCCTGCTTGCCCTTGCGGTGCATGATGTTCTTGAACTGGGAATGACCGGCCATGGAATCCGAGCCTCTGCTGTCATGTCGATATAGGCCGCCCGAACGTCGTCGATCGACCGGGCGGGCGAAGCCCGGCTTATAAGCGCCGCCCTCGCCGGCTAGCAAGCCGCCACACGCGATCCCCCGTCGCCCGCTCGCGACGGCGCATCATGTCGGCTTTCGGCATTTCGTTAAGTTATTGTTTGCCAAACGCTTCCACTGTCGCGTCAGGACAGTAGCGCGCCGAGGGCGCCGAGGACGAAGGCCTCTATGAATCCCTCCACCAACACTGCGATAGCGGACCAGGGGCCGCGATTTCGCGCCTTCCAGATTGGGCCCGACGACATTGCCGCGCTCCGCGGCCAGGCCGAATTTGCCCGAACCAGCCTGCCCGCTCTGCTCGTCGACCTCCACGACCAGTTCGCACCCTGGCCGGAAACGGCCCGCGCCCTGCGCATTCCCGAAGTCCATGAGGCACGCCTGACGCATTGGATCAGGCTCGCATCTGGGGAATTGCAGGACGGCTTCATGGAGTCGGCACATCGTCTTGCAACGGCCTTCCACCGGCATGACGTACCGTCCTATGCGGTCGCCATCTGCCATGCCATCGTGACCAACCGGATCGGGGCCGAGCTTGGTCTCGACCGCGATACGCTCTCGCGGCTCGGCCGCTGGCGCAGCAGGGAACTCGGCCGGCGGATCGCGCTCCGCTCCGCGCTGAACAAGGCCGCCGCGCTTGATCTCGAGCTTCTGCTGGAGACCTATGTCGAAGTGCAGCGCCAGAACAAGGAACGGACGCGCGCGGAGATCGCCGCCTTCGAGGTCACCGTCCGCCAGGTGGTCGCGACCGTCAACGCCGGTGCCGGCAAGGTCGAGACGTTGGCCGGCACCATGAACCACGTCATCCAGGACACCGGCAGCCAGGCCATGGCAGCCGCGCGTGCCTCCGACGAGGCCTCCGCCAACGTTCACAACGTCGCCAGCGCGACCGGGCAACTATCGGCCTCGCTTGACCATGTCGCCTTCGAGGTGACGCGCGCCGCCACCATGGCGCAGGATGCCAACGCGGCGGCGATCAAGACCGACATCATCGTCAAGAGCCTGGCCAAGTCCGCGCAGACCATCGGCTCGATCGTCGAGATGATCCGGACGATCGCGGCACAGACCAACCTGCTCGCGCTCAACGCGACGATCGAGGCCGCCCGCGCAGGCGAAGCCGGACGGGGCTTCGCGGTGGTCGCGACCGAGGTCAAGCAGCTCTCGGCCCGCACGGCCCAGGCGACCGACGAGATCGCCGCCCAGGTGCCCGCCATGCAGGCCGCAACCCACGAGGCCGTGGAGGCGATCGAGAGCATCGTCGGTTTCGTCCGCCAGATGCATGACACAACCTCCACCGTCGCCGGCGCGCTCGAACAGCAACGCTCGGCGACGCAGGAGATCGCCCGCAGCGTCGATCTCGCCGCGGTGGGAACGCAGGAAGTGGCGCAGACGGTCTGCGGCGTCAGCGATCTCGCCACCGCAGCCGGCACCAGCGTCGGCGAAGTGCTCGACGTGGCGGGAACGCTCGCGCGGGAAGCCGTCGCGCTCTCGGCCGCATTCGATGGCCTGATGCGGCGCAGCCACGCCGCCTGAGGCTACGCGGCGCCGGCTGGCTCAGGCTTCCGCCCAGGGCGGCACGGCCTCGCTCAGATGCGGCCCGAGCCGCACAGGCCAAACCGCCTTCGCCAGCCCCGTGGCGTCATCGATCTCGACCGCCACGCCAGACAGCGTGCCCTCGCCGGTCGCAGGCTCGAACCGCACGCCTGGCGTCTTCTGCAGGAACCGCCTGACCGGCTCGTCCTTCTGCATGCCGAGCACCGAATCATAGTCGCCGCACATGCCGGCGTCGGACTGGTAGGCCGTGCCGCCGGGCAGGATGCGCGTGTCCGAGGTCGGGACATGCGTATGCGTGCCGACGACGAGGCTGGCGCGGCCGTCGAGGAAATGCCCGGCCGCCTGCTTCTCGCTGGTGGCCTCACCGTGGAAATCGACGATCACGGCATCGGCCACCTCGCCCAGCGGACAGGCCGAGAGCTCGCGCTCGATCGCCTGGAAGGGGTCGTCCAGCGCATCCATGAAGATGCGCCCCATCACGTTGACGACGAGCACGCGCGCGCCGTTCCTGGCCTCGATGACCGCGGCACCTCTCCCCGGCGTCCCCTTCGGATAATTGGCCGGGCGAACCAGCCTGTCCTGGCGCTCGATGAAGACCAGCGCCTCGCGCTGGTCCCAGGAATGGTTGCCGAGCGTGACCGCATCGGCGCCGGCGGCGAGCAACTCGTCGCAGATGGCTTCCGTGATGCCGAAGCCACCCGCCGCGTTCTCGCCATTGATGACGACGCAGTCGAGCGCCCAGGCACGGCGCAAGGACGGCAGGCGCTCCTGCACCACGACCCGCCCAGGGCGGCCGACGACATCACCGAGGAAGAGAAAACGCATGAACGGGATTCCGGAGGCGGCAAAGCCTCTCCGTCGCGCGAATGCGGCCGGGAATCAACCGGTGGCATGCGAATGATGCCGCTTCGAGCCCAACCCTGGCCACGACACGTCCGGAACAAGCGGGGTCGTCCCGGGCGGCCGGAGGGAGACCCGGGACCCATTCCGGGACCTTCCCGACAAACGCTCTGGCATGGATCCCGGGTCTGCGCTTCGCTCCGCCCGGGATGACGACGCGGGAATTTTGACCATGGAAGCTGCTGAATCAGAACCTGATGCCAAACATGCTCAACCGCAGGCAATCGTCTCGCGTTCGGTCACGATCCAGTCGAGGCGCCGGTCATGCGGTTCGTCGGGCACCGCTTCGATCTCCTGCGCGGCATAGGCGATGCCGATGCTGACGACCGGGCCGAGCTCGGTGAGCTTCGCGTCGTAGTGGCCCTTGCCATAGCCGATGCGGTATCCGCGCCGGTCGAAGGCTGCGAGCGGCACCAGCAGGATCGCGGGCACGACCTCCGGTTCGGCGGGATGCGGCACGAGCGTGCCGAAGCCGCCAGGCACGATCGGCTCATAGGGCGCCCAGCGCCGGAACAGCATCCGCTTCGAGACGATCGCGGGCAGGCAGAGCGGCAGGCCGCGTTCGTGCAGCCCCTCGAGGATGGGGCGCGGATCGGCCTCGGAACGCATCGGCCAATAGGCCGAGACCGGGCCGGCGCCTTGGCCGAACACTGGCAGCGACAGCACGCGTTCCGTGATCAGCGGGTCCCATTCGAGCCGGTCGTCGATTTCGAGCGCATCGCGCCGGGCGAGCGCTGCATCACGCAGGGCTGCCTTGTTCAGGGCTGCTTCGGGGAGAAAAGGCGTGTCCGTCATGGAACAGTGCTGAGCCACCTCGGCCGTGGAGATTTCGATCCCGGGACACCTACTAAAGTAGGTGGGCGCCGTGTGTCCGGGTCCAGGGACCCGGTCAGGGACAGCTCCCTAGGGAGTCGTATGGGCCCGGGAATACAGTTCCTCGCACGCACCAGGCAGCCCAGCCGAACCAATGTAGGGAATGCGCCGGCAAAGCGCCAGTGGCGAGTTGAGGATCGATCATGCCCCGGCCGGGATTTCAGCGGCCCGGGCCCTTGCCAGCCCGTGCTGGATCACCCGGTCGATTAGGTCCGGATAGGCGATGCCGCTTGCGGCCAGGGCTTTCGGATACATGCTGATATCGGTGAAGCCCGGGATCGTGTTGATCTCGTTGACCACGGCGCTCATGTCCGGTCGCACGAAGAAATCGACGCGGGCCATGCCGTCGCAGCCCAGCGCCTGGAACGCCTGCAGCGCCAGCCCCCTGATCCGCTCCGCGACATCAGCCGGCAGGTCGGCCGGGATGTTGATCGCCGCGCCATCGGCATCGAGATACTTCGCCTCGTAGGTGTAGAAGCCGTGGCTCGCGGCGGGCGCGATCTCGCCGGGGACGGAGACGATGGTCTCGCCATCGGCCTGTTCGAGGACGCTGCATTCGATCTCGCGGCCCTGGATGAACTCCTCGACCAGCAGCTTCTGGTCGTACTTGAAGCCCACGGCCAGCGCGGCGCGGAATTCATCCGCCGTCGCCGCCTTGCTCACGCCGACGGACGAACCCTGCCGGGCGGGCTTGACGAAGAGCGGCAGGCCGAGCGCCTCGCTGACCTCATCGAAGGACGGGGTTTCGCCACGCCGGACAGTGACCGAGCGCGCGACCTTGAGCCCGGCCTCCCGCAGCAGGCGCTTGGCGATGTCCTTGTCGATCGCCGTCGCCGAGCCCAGGATGCCGCATCCGGCCAAGGGCACGCCCGCGATCTGGGCCAACCCCTGGATCGAGCCGTCCTCGCCATTCAGCCCATGCAGGACCGGAAACAGGACATCGACCGCCGGCAGCTCCTCGGGTGCGCCGCCTTCCGGCAGGCAGAGCAGCCGGCCACGGCCGCCCGGCAACAGGCAGATCTCGGCGCCACTCTCGGGGATCGGATCGGGCAGGATGCCGTTCTGGAGCTCGAGCAGGCGCCACTGCCCGCTCCGGCTGATCAGGATCGGCACCACATCGTATTTCGCCGCATCGATCGCCCGCACCACGTTCCCGGCGGAGAGGATCGAGACGTCATGCTCGGCGGATTGCCCGCCCAAGAGAACAGCAACCCGCAATCTGGTCGTCATGAACTGGCTATCTCGCGTCGATTGGTGATGAAAGGTTGATAAAAGGCTTTCAGCCCACGGGGCCCGGAATCAAACTGCGCGCCACGCCCTCGATCCGCTCCGCGGCGCCGATCAGCGCCTCCGCCGCGCGGTCCTCCACCTCGCCGAAGCGCCGGTCGGCCGCGCCGGCATCGCCCTGGATCAGGGCGAGGTCGGCTTCGAGCCTCGCGACGCGCCTCTGCAGTTCGGAGACCTCGTCGGCCACCATCAGCGCGGCCATGACATGCAGCCGCATGTCGCCGATCTCGCCGAAGGCTTCGCGCATTTCCTGGATCTTGCCGTCATAGATGCGGGCGAGGCCTTCCAGATGCGGCTCCTCGCCCTCCCCGCAGGCCATGCGATAGGCCTTGCCGGCGATGGTGACATTGACTTGCGGCATGGCTCTCCCCGCTCAATGCTCCCGAATGCCGGGGCCGGCTTCGGCCGGCTCCGGGTAGTCTGTTTCAGCTTCGCCCGTCTCCTCGCCGGCCGCATCCAGCGGTTCGGCATCGGTCTGGGCGCGCGCGATCACGGCGCCGATGACATTCATGGCGCGCTCGAGGCGCTGGTCGACATCGGCCGCCGCGGTCTCGACATCGCCGAGCCGCGCCGTCGCGCCGTCGAGCTCGGCCGCCAGCCGCGCCCGGTCGTCTTGCATCAGTGCCAGTTCCGTTTCCAGGTTGGCCCGCCCGCGCTCGGCTTCGACACGCCGCCGCGCTGCGGCCTCGAGTTGCGCCAGGGCGCCGTCGAGACGCATCAGGGCATTCTCCAGCATCAGGCTCGCCACCGTCGCTCTCCCTTCAGATCGAAGCCGGCTCACACGATTCGGAACCCTAGACCAAATCGCCGGAAAACGGAATCGAACCGGCGAAGATGCCTGATGATCCCAAGGGCTTGGGCCCTCTTGCTGACTTCGCGGTTGCAGCAAGGCGAAAACGAGGCATGGCTTTGCTCGTCGCGACTGCGTCAGGGCGAATTGACTCGAAGCGAGCCCGCAGCCTAATCGAGCCACCATTCGTAGCGATACGAGCGACATCGGAATTTCGGACCGTCCCGGCCTGCCGCCTGCGCAGGATTTGGCCGCGGCCTCGTCCTCCCGCCAGACGGAGCCTGAGATACTCATGACCACGATCGACCGTGCCCAGCACGACAAGCTCGCCAATGCCATCCGCTCGCTCGCGATGGACGGCGTCGAGCAGGCGAAATCCGGCCATCCCGGCTTGCCGATGGGCGCAGCCGACGTCGCGACCGTGCTCTTCACCCGCGTGATGAAGTATGATGCGGCCGATCCGCGCTGGCCCGACCGCGACCGCTTCGTGCTCTCGGCCGGCCATGGCTCGATGCTGCTCTACGCCCTGCTCTATCTCACCGGTGTGCCCGGCATGGAGCTTGCCGACCTCAAGAAGTTCCGTCAGCTCGAATCGAAGACGCCGGGCCACCCCGAGAACTTCATGACCACGGGCGTCGAGACGACCACCGGTCCGCTCGGCCAGGGTCTCGCGACCGCCGTCGGCATGGCGATGGCCGAGCGCATGCTCGCCGCCGAGTTCGGCAAGAAGGTCGTCGACCACCACACCTATGTGCTCGCCTCCGACGGCGACCTGATGGAGGGCATCAGCCACGAGGCGATCGCGCTCGCCGGCCACCAGAAGCTGAACAAGCTGATCGTGCTCTGGGACGACAACGGCATCTCGATCGACGGCCCGCTCTCGATCTCCGACAACGTCGACCAGGTCGCCCGCTTCAAGGCTTGCGGCTGGCGCGCCGAGCGCGTCGACGGCCATGATCCCGACGCCATCGAGGCCGCGATCCGCCGCGCCCAGAAGTCGAACAAGCCGACCATGATCGCCTGCAAGACCGTGATCGGCTTCGGCGCACCGAAGAAGGCCGGAACCTCCAAGGCCCATGGCGAGCCGCTCGGGGCAGAAGAACTCGCCGCCGCCAAGAAGGCGCTCGGCATCACCGGCGGCGCCTTCGAGGTCGCGGCCGACATCCTCAAGGCCTGGCGCGGCCACGGCGCAGCAGGCGCAAACGAGCACGCCAACTGGCGCAGCCGCTTCGGCCTTCTCTCCGAGCGCAAGCGCGCCGAATTCGACCGTCGCCTCGTCCATGGCGTGCCGGCCAAGCTCGACAAGGCCATCCTCGCCCACAAGAAGGCGTTGATCGCCGCGCCGCAGGCCGTCGCCACCCGCAAGGCCTCGGAGCTCGCGCTCGAAGCCATCATCCCGGTGATGCCGGAACTGGTGATGGGCTCGGCCGACCTGACGCCGTCCAACAACACCCGCACCAAGGCGGCCGAGGACTTCACGCCGAAGACCCCCAAGGGCCGCTATGTCCGCTACGGCATCCGCGAGCACGGCATGGCCGCCGCGATGAACGGCATCACGCTGCATGGCGGTTTCCGCACCGGCGGCGGCACCTTCCTGGTCTTCGCCGACTATGCCCGCCCTTCGATGCGGCTCGCAGCCCTGATGGGCCTGCCGGTCGTCTACGTCATGACGCATGACTCGATCGGCCTCGGCGAGGACGGCCCGACCCACCAGCCGGTCGAGCAGATCGCCTCGTTGCGCGCTATGCCGAACATGCATGTCTTCCGCCCGGCCGACACGATCGAGACCGCCGAGGCCTGGCAGTTCGCGCTCGAGAACACCGGGGGCCCGACCGTCCTGGCCCTGTCCCGCCAGAACCTGCCGCAGCTCCGCACCGACGCGACCGCGACCAATCGCTCGGCCAAGGGCGGCTATGAACTGCTGGCGGCCGAAGGCGGCAAGGCGCAGGTCTCGCTCTTCGCCTCGGGCTCCGAGGTCGAGATCGCGGTGGCCGCCCGCAAGCTGCTGGCCGAGAAGGGCGTGAAGGCGCGCGTCGTCTCCGTGCCCTCGCTCGAATTGCTGCTGGCGCAGGACGAGGCGACGCAAGCCGCCATCGTCGGCACCGCTCCGGTCAAGATCGCGATCGAGGCCGGCGTGCGCTTCGGCTGGGATGCCGTGATCGGCCATGACGGCGTCTTCGTCGGCATGTCCTCCTTCGGAGCGAGCGCCCCCTACAAGGACGTCTACAAGCATTTCGGCATCACGCCGGAGGCGGTGGCCGAGGCCGCGATCAAGCGTCACAACGCCTGACAATCGCAGAATGCCTGAGAGAATGCGGCGGCGTCCGTGATTTTCTCACCGAAACACTTGCGTTCGGCCACGCTTTGGCCGAATTGCCCGCATGAATGGCGTGCGAGCGCCGTGAACAGGCGAAGGAGAGGTTTGAGATGACGGTCAAGGTGGCGATCAACGGCTTCGGCCGCATCGGACGCAACGTTCTGCGCGCGATCATCGAGTCGAAGCGCAAGGACATCGAGGTCGTGGCGATCAACGATCTCGGCCCGGTCGAGACCAACGCCCATCTCTTCCGCTTCGACTCCGTGCATGGCCGCTTCCCCGGCACGGTGACGGTCTCCGGCGACACGATCGATGTCGGCCGCGGCCCGATCAAGGTCACCGCGGTGCGTGATCCCAAGGACCTGCCGCACAAGGCGCTTGGCGTCGACATCGCGCTGGAATGCACCGGCATCTTCACCACCAAGGAGAAGGCCTCGGCCCATCTCGCGGCCGGCGCCAAGCGCGTGCTGGTCTCCGCCCCCTGCGATGGTGCCGATCTGACCGTCGTCTTCGGCGTCAACAACGGCCAGCTCACGAGCGATCACGTCGTCGTCTCGAACGCGTCCTGCACCACCAACTGCCTCGCGCCGGTCGTGCGCGTGCTCCATGACGCCGTCGGCATCGACAAGGGCTTCATGACCACGATCCACGCCTATACCGGCGACCAGCCGACGCTCGACACGATGCACAAGGATCTCTACCGCGGCCGCGCCGCGGCG
>JAESFK010000325.1_pt1 | contig 27945 bp, 27 predicted proteins | sample 9269391 | NCBI WGS metagenome assembly JAESFK01 (sample SAMN14506231, study PRJNA617097) | algae metagenome | isolation source: Drouetiella hepatica UHER 2000/2452 and co-occurring heterotrophs from... | place: Slovakia: Slovak Paradise National Park, Hrabusice, Kosice Region | collected 2000-01-01
CGGCCTCAACAACCGGCCCCGCATGACCCTCGGCTGGCACACCCCAGCCGAAGCCCTCGCCGAACTACTCTGAACCACCCGTTGCAATGACCGATTGAAACCGCCGGCGCGATCCTCTGCGTGTTGCCGTCTCTCGAGGTCCCCTCAGAGGTCGACGGTGTGGCTCTCACCCGGGTCCGGGCGCTCGCCGCTCACCCGGGCCCTGACCATCTCGACGACGGTCGCGACCCGTCCCGGGCTGTCCCAGTACTGGGCGGTGTCGCCGTCGACGCGGATGACGACGACCGACGGGTCCTCCGGCTCCTTCTGGAACCAGGTCTCGGCGAACTCGTTCCACAGCTCGCGGGCCTTCTCGGGGTCCTGACGCACCTCGGCGCGGCCGGCGACCGAGACCCACGCGCCCTCCTTGGTGAACGCGACGTTGACGTCGGCGTGGGCCCGGATCTCCTGGGCGGCCGCGCTCTCGCTGAGGGCGAGGAACCAGAAGGTCCCGTCGTCGTCGACCTCCTGCAGGGTCATCGGCCGGGAGGTGAGCGCGCCGGTCTCCTGGTGCACGGTCGTGAGCATCGCGGTGCGCTGGTCCTCGACCAGCTCCTTGACGTGGGCCGCGCCGTCCTCGTGGTGGGTCATCCGGTCTCTCCTTCGTCGTGGTGTCACCGGTGGTCTACCCGGAAGCCGCCGCTGCGACACGTCGGCTGCGGCTCGGTGGCCGGGCTCGGTCGCCGGGCTCAGTCGGTCCCGACCTCGCTGCGGTCCCCCGCCCAGAGGGTGTGGAAGCCGCCGTCCCGGTCGACCCGCTCGTAGCCGTGGGCGCCGAAGTAGTCGCGCAGCCCCTGGACCAGCGCCGCGGGCAGCCGTTCCGAGCGCAGGGCGTCGACGTGCGCCAGCGCCGAGGAGAAGACCGGCACCGGGACGCCGGCGGCCACCGCCGCGGCGACCACCCGGCGCAGCGCGGGGAGCCGCTCGGCGAGCGCCCCGGCGAACGGCGGGGCCGCGAGCAGGGTCGGCGCCCCGGGGTGCACCTCGAGGGCCTCGGCCACGTCGTCGAGCAGCCGGGCCCGGATGATGCACCCGCCGCGCCAGATGACGGCCAGGTCGGCGGCGTCGATGTCCCAGTCGTGCTCGAGCGAGCCCGCGCGGACGAGGTCGAAGCCCTGGGCGTAGGCCACGAGCGTCGCGGCGAACAGGGCCCGGCGGAGGTCGTCGTCGTCGAGGCCGGCGGTGGGCGCCCCCGGGCCGTCGTCACCCTGCGCCGCCAGGGCCTCGCGCACGGCCGTCCGCCGGTCGGTGCCCCCCGAGAGCGCCCGGGCCGCGGCCGCCTCGGCGATCGTCCCGACCGGGACCCCGAGGTCGAGGGCGCCCTGCACCGTCCACCGCCCGGTGCCCTTCTGCTCGGCGGCGTCGCGCACGACGTCGACGAAGGGCCGGCCGGTGTCGCCGTCGGTGTGGGCGAGGACCTCGGCGGCGATCTCGACGAGGTAGGACTCCAGCTCGGTGGCGTTCCACTCCCGGAACACCTCGGCGGCCGACCCGGGGTCGAGACCGACGACCCGGTCGAGGAGGTCCCATGTCTCGGCGACGAGCTGCATCACCCCGTACTCGATGCCGTTGTGCACCATCTTCGCGAAGTGGCCCGCACCGTCCGGCCCGACGAGGGTGCAGCACGCCTCGTCGTCGACCTGCGCGGCGATGATCTCGAGGAAGGGTCCGAGCTCGGCGTAGGTGTCGGCGTCGCAGCCCGGCATGATCGACGGGCCCTCGAGCGCGCCGACCTCGCCGCCGGACACGCCGACCCCCGCGAAGCGGACACCCCTCTCCGCCACCGCCTTCTGCCGCCGCACGGTGTCGCGCCAGTGCGCGTTGCCGGCGTCGGCGACGATGTCGCCCTCGTCGAGCAACGGCACGAGCTCGTCGAGGACGGCATCGGTGCCGTCCCCGGCCTTGACCATGACGATGACCCGGCGCGGCCGCTCGAGGGCGGCGACGAGGTCCTCGAGCGAGCGGGCGAGGGTCAGGTCGCCCTCGTGGCCGAACTCCTCGACCATCTCCTCCGCCCGGCTCGTCGTGCGGTTGTGCACGGCCACCCGGATGCCGTTGCGGGCGAGGTTGCGTGCCAGGTTGCGGCCCATGACGGCCAGCCCCGTCACCCCCACCTGCGCGTGGCCCTCGGTGGTCGGTGCGGTGGCCGCGGTGTCGGGCACGTCGTCTCCTGCTCGGTCGGTGGTGGTGGTCGGTCCCGCCGGGTCCTCGGTGTGGCCCGGCGGCGGGGCGGCGGCCGCGGGGGTCACAGCCGGCGGATGACGGCGCGCCCGCGGCGGCGCAGCTCGTCGCGGCGGTGCTCGTCCATCCCGTCCCAGGTGCGGGTCACGAAGTGCGCCCGGGCGTTGCCCTCGAAGACGTCACGGTGGTCCTCGACGAAGGTCCAGTAGAGGGCGTCCCAGTCCTCGCGCCACTCACCGGGGCCGACGTCGGACATCTTCCTCAGGTAGTTGCTGCCCGAGACGTACGGCTTGGTCGTGATGCCCGTGCCGGCGGCGAACTGCGACATCGCGTAGACGTTCGGCACCATCACCCAGTCGTAGGCGTCGACGAAGAAGGCCATGAACCACTCGTAGACGTCCTCGGGGTCGGTGCGCAGCAGGCACATCGCGTTGCCGAGGACCATGAGCCGCTCGATGTGGTGGGCGTAGCCGCGCTCGAGGACGCCGCCCACGACGTGGTCGACGGGATCCAGCCCGGTGCTCGCGTCCCACCACCCGGCAGCCAGGGAACGGGTGTGCCGCAGGTGGTTCGAGCTACGCATCCGCCTCCCGTAGAGGTGGTAGGTGGCCCGCATGTACTCGCGCCAGCCGATGAGCTGGCGCACGAAGCCCTCGAGCGAGGGCAGGTCGACGTCCTGCTCGTCGGCCGCCGCCAGCACCGTGTCGAGCACCTCGCGGGGGTCGAGCAGGCCGCAGTTGAGGGCCGGCGTGATGGCGGCGTGGAAGACGAACGGGTGCTGCGTCGAGATCGCGTCCTCGTAGGGCCCGAACTCGACGAGCCGCTCGTCGACGAACTCCCGCAGGGCCGTCCGCGCCTGCTCGTGCGTCACCGGCCAGTCGAAGGTCTCGGCGCGGCCGGGGGCGTCGGGGAAGGCCTCACCCACCCAGGCGATCGCCTCCTCGACCTCGGGCAGCCGCTCGACCGCGCGGCGCGGCGGCACCACGTGCCCCTTCGGCAGCTTCTTGCGGTTCTCGGTGTCGAAGGACCAGCGCCCGCCGACCGGCCGGTCGTGGCCGGGACCCTCGACGAGCACGTCCAGCCGCTGCCGCTGCCACTGGTAGAAGGACGCCATCCGCGCGCGGTGCCCGCCGAACCACTCGGCCAGCTGCGGGCGGGTGGTCAGGAAGTTCGGCGTCTCCTCGACGTCCTCGGGTGCGAGGTCGACCTTCGCCTCGGCGAACGCCTGCCGGACGTCGCGCAGCAGCCAGTCGTCGACGACGTCGTACAGCCTCACCTCGTCGGGCGCGAGGTCGGCCAGCAGGTCCCGCAGCCGGGTGCGGGTCTTCCGCCGACTGTCGGTCTCGATGACGTCGACGTCGAACCCGTTCTCGCGCAAGCGGTCCGCGAACAGGCGCATCGACGCCCGGTGCAGGACGAGCTTCTGGGCGTGGAACGGCTGGTGCCTGAACAGGAGGTCGTCCTCGACGAGCACGAAGCGCGTGCCCTTCGGCTCGTCGAGCAGCGACTCGAACAGCTGGTGCGGGAAGACCACCCGCAGGCGCGCGCTCACGAGGCCGCGAGGGCGTCGAGGACGGCGCCGGCCACGCGGTGCCCCGAGACCAGCGCGCCCTGGATGGAGGCGGTGTCGCGGTGGTCGCCCGCCACGAACACGCCCTCGGCGACCCGGGCGGGCGAGGTGACCCGCAGCGGCGCGGGCTGCGCGGGCAGCGCGTCGTGCACGTCGTCGCGGCGGATGGTGCGCCAGCCGGTGGTGGGCACGCCGAAGACCTCGCCGGCCTGTCGACGCACCTCGTCCTCGGCGGGGTCACGGCCGTCGCCGAGAAGCGTCGTCACCTCGACGAGGTGGGAGCCCGCAGGGGCGTAGGAGGGGACGGCGTTGCTGACGACCGCGGCGTTGACCATCGGTCCGCGTCGCCTCCCGTCGACGACGACCTTGGTGGAGGTGGTCGGTGCCTCGTCGGCGGCGAACCACCACGTCCGCAGTCCGCGCGTGCGGGGGGCGGGCAGGTCGACGAGCCCGGCGACCGCCTCCGGACCCACCGCCACGACGACCGCCCGGGCGGTCAGGGTGGCACCGTCCAGGGACTCGACCGACGGCTCGCGCCCGGGCCTCACCCCGACCACCCCGCTCGAGAGGCGCAGGTCGAGACCCGACGGCCGTCGCCGGGCACGGTCGGCGAGCCACTCCGGCAGGGCCCGGATGCCCCGCGCGGGCAGCCCCGGGACCCCGAGGGCGAACATCCGCACGAGCAGCCGGACGAACGCCTCCGACGTCTCGCCGGCGTCCTCCGCGACGACGCCGGCGAGGAAGGGCTCGAGGACCTCCTCGCGCAGCGGCCCGCGCACCCCCGCGGCGTCGAGCCCGGCGGCGAGCGCACGGTCCGGGCCGCCGACGACGCGCCGGGGCGTCACGAGCCCCGGTGCCGCCCACCGCGCAACGGCCGCGAGGGCGGCCGGGGTGAGGAGCCCGCTGCGCAGGGTCGCGGCCAGCCGGAGCGGTTCGCGCGCCGGGTGGGCGAGCTCGACGAGCCCGCTCTCGCGCCGGACGAGCAGGCCGGCGCCGAAGGACCGGAGGGCGAGGTCGTCGACGTCGACCCAGCGCCGCACGGCGGGGTAGGCCGGGTTGAGCACCTGGAACCCGCGGTCGACGAGGAAGCCGTCGACCTCGTCGGTGCGCTGGCGCCCACCGACGACGGGCTCGCGCTCGAGGAGGACCACGTGCCGGCCGGCCTCGGCGAGGCGGTCGGCGCAGCGCAGGCCGGCCAGCCCGGCCCCGATGACCACGACGTCCGCATCCACGTCGACGACCCTAGGCGGCGGCCGGTGGACGAGGATGGGCAGATGCCATCCTTCGACGGCTCGATCCGCCTGTCCGCCACCGGCCCGCTCCCCGTGGAGCACGTCTGGGCGCGCTACACCGAGCCGCGCCGCTGGCCGGCGTGGTCGCCCCAGATCCGCGAGGTCGACTACCCCGGCACCGTCGTGACGCCGGGCACGAGCGGGCGGGTCACCGGGATCGGCGGGGTGGTGGCCCTCTTCCGGGTCGACGCCGTCGACCACGAGGCCCGCACCTGGGCGTGGACCGTGCGGTTCGGCCCGCTGCGGGTGCGCCTCGAGCACGGCGTCGAGCCCGCCGGCGAGGGCAGCACGGCCTGGGTGCTCGTCCACGCCCCGTGGCCCGTGGCCCTCGGGTACGCCCCGCTCGCGCGGCTCGCCCTGGGGCGTCTGGTCACCGGCTGACACTCGGTGCGGCACGCGGGGGTCGGAGCGGGTAGCATCGTGCCCGTTGTTGAGCTTTCCGTTGTGAAGTGGTTGCATCACGGTCCCGCCGGGGTCGAGCAGTTTCTGAGCAGAGGTACACAGGCATCACCAACGCCGGGCCCGCCGAGAGGCGGTGGGTCCTCGCTCAGAGAAAGGCCTCCCCATGGCTACTGGCACCGTGAAGTGGTTCAACGCCGAGAAGGGCTTCGGCTTCATCGCTCCCGACGACGGCTCCGCCGACGTCTTCGCCCACTACTCCGCGATCAACTCGAGCGGCTACCGCTCGCTCGACGAGAACGCCAAGGTCGAGTACGAGACCACGCAGGGCCAGAAGGGCCCGCAGGCGGCGAACATCACCGTCATCGGCTGACCAGCCGTACCCCGCGCCGCGAGGCGCACCCACGAACGCCGTCCGGCACCGCCGGGCGGCGTTCGTGCGTCCCGGGGTCGGTGGCGGGTTCGGCCCGTCGTGTCCGGCAACCAGGCAGCCCTGCCGTCAGGCGACCGGCTGCGGCTCGACGGTCAGCAGGATGCCCGCCCGCGGCTTGCGCCGCAGGCCGACCACCCCGGTGACCTTCTCGACGAGGTCCGAGAAGCGCGCCGGGAGACCGTACTTCGCGACGACCGCCGCCCGGACCCCGGCCACCTCGGCAGGCGAGCGGACGACGACGCCCTCACCCCGGTAGGTCGGCGCCCCGTCGGCGACGCGGCCCCGGACGTCGCACGGCCGCAGCTCGACGCGGCTGGTGTGCCCGAGGCGCTTGGTCTTGCCGGTGCCGTCGACGGTGATCACCGCGAGGTGCTCGGAACCGTCGACGGCCGGCGCGATCCACACCGGGCTGGAGACGGGCTCCCCGGTGCGGCGGAAGGTGGTCAGCGAGACGTACTTCGCGGCGGCGAGGGGATGGTCGGTGGTGGTCACGGCACCAGCGTAGGCGCGGGTCAGGGGACGCGGGCCTGCCGCACGTGCAGCTGCTTGCGCACGCGGGCGACGACGGTGCCGTCGGGGGCCACGACGTCGACCGGGAACCACCGCAGCACCTTCGACCCGTCGGCGGCGGCGGCCCGCACCTCCTCGACGACGGCGGGGTCGAGGACGAACTCCGCCGTGACGTCGGTGCGCCCGGGGCTGACGAACTCGATCTCGCCCGCCTTGTCCCAGACGACGTACCCGGGGCCGAGGGCGCGGATCATCATGATCATCCAGAACGGGTCGGTCATCGCGAAGAGCGAGCCGCCGAAGAGCGTGCCGACGTAGTTCGACGTCAGCCGTGAGCGCCGCAGCCGGACGAGCACGCGGCGGAAGTCGGGGTCCACCTCCAGCACGCGGATCCCGGTGAGCAGGAACGGCGGCCAGAGGTTCATCCCCCGGCGGAGGCCGTCCGGCGAGTCGAAGGCGGCCTTGATGCGGCCCACCCGCTGGGGCGGCCGGGACCCGGTCGTCGTCATGGAGTGAGCCTAGGGCGGGCGGGTAGCGTCGAGTCCGTGACCTCCGTCATCGACCTCAACGCCGACCTCGGCGAGTCCTTCGGGGCCTGGGTGCTCGGCGACGACGAGGCGATGCTCGGGGTCGTCACGAGCGCCAACGTCGCGTGCGGCTTCCACGCCGGCGACCCGACGACCCTGCGCCGCACCGTGGCCCGGGCGGCGGCGGCCGGCGTCGCAGTGGGCGCCCAGGTCGGCTACCGCGACCTCGCCGGGTTCGGGCGGCGGCGGATGGACGTCGACCCCGACGACCTGACCGCCGACGTGCTCTACCAGCTCGGCGCCCTCGAGGCGATGTGTCGCGTCGCCGGCACCCGGGTGCGCTACCTCAAGCCGCACGGCGCGCTGTACAACACCGCCGTCACCGACGAGGGGCAGGCGCGGGCGGTCGTGGAGGCGGTGCTCGCGTACGACGCCTCGCTGCCGGTGCTCGGGCTGCCCGGGTCGGTGCTGCTGCGGCTCGCCGACGCCGAAGGCCTCCCGACCGTCCCCGAGGCCTTCGCCGACCGCGGCTACGACGCCCGCGGCCACCTCGTCCCGCGCTCACAGCCCGGCGCCCTCGTCACCGACCCCGACGAGGTCGCGGCCCGCGTCGTGCGGATGGTGCGCGACGGCGTGGTGACGGCCGTCGACGGCTCCGAGGTCGCGGTGGCGCCGCGGTCGGTCTGCGTGCACGGCGACACCCCCGGGGCGGTGGCCCTCGCGACGGCCGTGCGCGACGCTCTCCGCGAGGCCGGGACCGGGCTCCACGCGTTCACGCACCGGTGAGCGCCGGCCTGCCCGTCGAGGTGCTCCCGATGGGTGAGCACGCGGTGCTCGTCGAGGTGGCCGACCTCGCGGCGGTGCTCGCCCTCGAGGCCGCCGTGCGCCCGCTCGTCGCGGCCGGCGACGGGGTGTGGGCGCGGGTCGACGACGTCGTCCCGGCCGCCCGGACGCTCCTGCTGTGCAGCGACGGGTCCGACCCGGGCGACCCCGCCGCACTGGGCCGCGCGGTCCACGAGCTGGCCGCCTCGGTCGGCGAGGGTGCGGCGCCGCCGGCGGGCGGCGAGGTCGTCACCGTGCCCGTGCGGTACGACGGCCCGGACCTCGACGACGTCGCGCGGCTGACCGGCCTGTCGGTCGGCGAGGTCGTCGCGGCGCACACCGGATCCGACTGGCGGGTGGCCTTCGGCGGCTTCGCCCCGGGGTTCGCCTACCTCGTGGGCGGCGACCCGCGGCTGCGCGTGCCCCGCCGGGACTCGCCGCGGCCGTCGGTGGCCGCCGGGTCCGTGGGGCTGGCCGGTGAGTTCTCCGGCGTCTATCCGCGGCCCTCCCCCGGGGGGTGGCAGCTGCTCGGCCACACCGACCTCGTGCTCTGGGACGTCCGCCGGGAGCCACCGGCCCTGCTGCGGCCGGGCGTGGTCGTGCGCTTCGTCGACCAGGGTCGTGCCTGATGCGCCCCGCGCTGGAGGTCGTGCGCACCGGCCCGCTCGCCCTGCTCCAGGACGCCGGACGTCCCGGGCTGGCGGCCGTCGGGGTCGGACGGTCCGGGGCCGCCGACCGCAGCGCCTACCGGCTGGCCTGCCGGCTCGTCGGCCACGACGCGAGCGGGGACGCTCCGGCGGCGGTCGAGGTGCTGCTCGGCGGTCTCGTCGTCCGGGCCCGGGGGTCGCTGACCGTGGCCCTCACGGGGGCGCCGGCTCCCGCGCAGGTCGACGGGCGGCCCGTGCCGCACCGGGCGGTCCTCCACCTCGGCGACGGCACCGAGCTCGCCGTCGGCACACCGGCATCCGGTCTGCGCACCTACCTCGCGGTCCGCGGGGGCATCGACGTCGAGCCGGTGCTCGGGTCGCGGTCCACCGACACGCTGTCGGGGGTGGGGCCGCCCGCCCTGGCCGCCGGTGACGTCCTGCCGGTCGGGCCGGCGCCGCGCGCCTTCCCCGTCGTCGACGCGGCACCACCGTCGTCCGCATCCGGCGGACCGGTCGCCCTCGACCTGCTGCCGGGTCCGCGCACGGCCTGGGCCGGCGACCTCGGCGCGCTCGCCGGGAGGGCCTGGGTCGTCGGGCCGGACAGCGACCGCGTCGGAGTCCGCCTCGGGCCCGCGGACGGTCCGCCCGTCCGTCGCGCTCCGGCCTTCCGCGACACCGAGCTGCCCAGCGAGGGGATGGTGCGCGGCGCCGTGCAGCTGCCGCCGGGCGGCGAGCCCGTGCTCTTCCTCGCCGACCACCCGGTGACCGGCGGCTACCCCGTCGTCGCCGTGCTCACCGAGGCCTCGGCCGACCGCGCCGCCCAGCTGCGCCCCGGCGACCCCGTCCGCCTGCGCGCGCCCGGCACGTCCCGCCACCCCTGACGTCAGGACCGGCCGAGGTGGGCGAGGAGGAGGGACGCCGGGTCGGTGCCCCACGGCGCGACCGGCGGGGCGAAGCGCGGATGCCGCCCGACGACGGGCACCCGCCGCACCGCCACCGGCAGCAGCGCCGCGGCGAGCAGCGGCGGGAAGGCCGCGTCCAGGCCCCGCGAGCGCGCGACGTCCCACCCGTGCACGGCGATCTCCAGCGCGCCGACCTCGACGGCCACGTCGGCGTCGAGCAGCGCGCCCCCGACGTCGGCGACGGCCGGACGGTCCGCGCGCAGCCAGCCGTCGAGCAGGGCGCACCCCAGCACGCCCAGGTGCTCGGCGAGGACCTCCGGGCGCCGCGACGTCGGCGGCGGGCCGGCGAGCGCCACCCGCCCCAAGGAGAGCTCGGTGACCACCTCGAGCGAGTCGACCATGTGGACGAGCAGGTCGGCGAGCGTCCAGCCCCGGCACGGGGTGGCCCGTCCGGCCTCGGCGTCGCGCACGCCGACGAGCGCGCCGCGCGTCCACGCGAGGGAACGCTCCAGCAGCTCGAGGTCGACCCCGGGACGAGTGTCCGCGGGACCCACGGTCAGTCCGCCGGTCGGGCGGGCACGTCCGCGGGGCCGAGCGAGGGAGGCAGCCCGGCGAGCGCGAAGTACTCGATGTCGAAGAACACGACGGCGTGCGCGACCCGGGCACCGTCGAGCTCGAGGACGTGCAGCTGGAAGGGCCTGAAGACGTCGCCGTCCGGGCCGTCCTCGCGCAGGTACAGCCCGAACGCCGGTTGCCCGTTGCACGTGGTCGCGACCATCGGCATGTCGTACGAGCCGCCGGGGCACTGGGTGTCGACGAGCTCGGCGATGGTGCGCGGGCCCTGGTACCAGCCCGTGAACGGCGGCATCTCCCAGACGGCGTCCTCGGTGAACAGGCGGGCGATGGCGTCGACGTCCTTGCGCCAGAACGCATCGACGTAGCGGTCGAGGAGGGCGCGCTGTTCGTCGGTGAGGTCCGGGCGCGAGGCGTCTTCGGGCGTCGGCGCGACCTGCTCGATGGTCGCGCGCGCCCGCTGGAGCGCGCTGTTGACCGAGGCGACGGACGCCCCCGTGGCCTCCGCGACCTCCCCGGCGCTCCAGCGGAGGACGTCGCGCAGGACGAGGACGGCCCGCTGGCGCGGAGGGAGGTGCTGGAGGGCGGCGACGAAGGCCAGCCGCATGGTGTCGCGCTCGGCGACGACGTCGGCGGGGTCGGCGGTGCCGAGGAGCGCGGCATCCGGCATCGGCCCGAGCCAGGGGACCTCGGTGCGCTGCTCGAGCGGGTCGGCGCCCTCGGAGGACGCGGTGCCGAGCCCGGACGGCAGCGGGCGGCGGTCCTTGCCCTCGAGCGCGGTGAGGCAGACGTTGTGGGCGATGCGGTGCAGCCAGGTCCGCAGCGAGGAGCGCCCCTCGAAGGACCCGTACGCCCGCCACGCGCGCAGGTAGACCTCCTGGACGAGGTCCTCGGCGTCGCTCGGCGACCCGGTCATCCGGTAGCAGTGGGCGAGCAGCTCGCGGCGGTAGCGCGTCACGGCCTCGTCGAAGTCCGGGTCGAGCGCGGTCTGCTCGCGCGCGGGCGTGGACGTCATCGCGGGTCCTCCTCCCGGCACCCTCGTGGTGCCTCACCCGTACCGACCGGTGGGGCCGCCGGAAATCATCGTGCGGCGGCGATGAGTTCCACCGTACCGTCGGGTCGATCCCCCCATGACGACCACCGACAGCCCCGTTGCGCCCGCCGCCGAGGTCCCCACCCCCGGGGCCCCCGCCGCCGGCGCCACCCCCGACGCCCCCCGCCCCGGCGCCTCCGAGCAGCCGAGCGGGTCCTACCCCGTGCTGCGCTGGCTCGTCATCGCGACCTTCACGGTGATCCTCAACGAGACGGTGATGGTCAACGCCATCCCGCGGCTGATGACCGAGTTCGAGGTCAGCGCCCGTGCGGCGCAGTGGCTCTCGACGGCGTTCATGCTGACTATGGCCGTCGTCATCCCGGTCACCGGGTGGTTCCTCCAGCGGGTCAGCACCCGCGCGGCGTTCACGGTCGCGATGTCGGTCTTCGGCGCCGGCACGCTCCTCTGTGCCCTGGCGCCGACCTTCCCCGTTCTTGTCGGCGGGCGGGTCGTCCAGGCCGCCGGCACCGCGGTGATGATGCCGCTGCTCATGACGACGCTGATGACCGTCGTCCACGAGCGCGACCGCGGCAGGGTCATGGGGAACGTCACGCTGGCCATCTCGGTGGCGCCCGCCCTCGGCCCGGCCCTGTCCGGTGTGGTGCTCGCCGCGGCCGGCTGGCGCTGGCTGTTCGGGCTCGTCCTGCCCGTCGTCGCCCTCGTCGCCGCGCTCGGCCTCCGGCGCCTCGAGAACGTCGGCGAGACCCGCGCGGGCGGGGTCGACTGGCTGAGCGTGGCCCTGTCCGGGCTCGGGTTCGGCGGGCTGGTGTACGGCCTGAGCCGGATCGGCGAGGCGGACCCCGGCGCCGTCCCTGCGCCCGCGTGGGTGCTCGGCGGGCTGGCCGTCGTCACCGCGTTCGTCCTGCGCCAGCGTCGCCTCACCCGGCGCTCCGAGCCGCTGCTCGACCTGCGCGCCCTGACCCACCGCACCTTCTCGGTCTCGCTGGCGATGCAGGCGCTCGCCTTCCTCACGATGCTCGGCGCGATGATCCTCCTGCCGCTGTACCTCCAGGACCTGCGCGGGCTCACCCCGCTGCAGACCGGCCTGCTCGTCGCTCCCGGCGGGCTCGCGATGGGTCTGCTCGGCCCGGTCGTCGGGCGCGTCTTCGACCGGTTCGGCGCCCGGGTGCTCGTCGTGCCGGGGTCGGTGGGCGTGCTCGTCTCGCTCGCGGCCCTGAGCCGGCTCGACGAGGCCACGCCGTACGCGCTCATCCTCGCCGTGCAGGTGCTGCTCATGGTCAGCCTCGCCGCGCTCTTCACCCCGGCCTTCACCCTCGGGCTCGGTGCACTGCCGCCGCACCTGTACCCGCACGGCAGCTCCCTCCTCGGCACGGTGCAGCAGGTCGCCGCGGCCGTCGGGACGGCGCTCACCGTCACCGTCCTGTCCTGGCGCTCGGCCCAGCTGGTCGCCGACGGCGCGGGCGAGGCGGCGGCCTACGTCGGGGGCGTGCGGGTGGCCTTCGCGGTCTCGGCCGTGCTGGCGACCGGTGTCGTCGTGCTCGCCGCGATGCTGCCCAACCGGCTGCCCGCCACCGACGACGCAGCCCCGGCACCGCTCGCCCACTGACCGCGTTCAGGCCACCGGGTCACGACCCGGCGGCCGCCGGCGGCGCCGCGACGGGCCCGGTGGGCTCGTCCGCGTGCTCGTCGACGCTGCGCGAGTTGGGAGGGTCAGGGCACCCCACCCGGCGACGAGCCCGACGACGACGGCCAGCGCGAGGTAGGTGACGCGCTCGCCGTGGAAGAACGACGCGACGAGTGCAGGGCTCCAGAGCCCCGCGGGCAGTGTGGTCGTCACGAGGAGCGCGACGAGCGTGCCGACGACGGCGGTGCCGATGCTCGTGCCGACCTCCTGCGCGGTGTCGTTGAGGGCGGTGCCGATGGAGGTGCGGTTGGCGGGCATCGCCTCGACGAGGGCGACGGCGCAGATGGTCATCACCGTCCGCAGCCCGAGCGTCATGACGACCATCGCCGCGGCGATCGCGGGGTACCCGTGCTCGACGCCCCAGGCCATCCCGAGCAGGGAGCCGGCCAGCAGGACGGCACCGACGAGGCAGGCGACGCGGTGCCCGAAGCGCCGGGCCAGCCATTCCGACACCGGCGTCGCGAGGACCATCGTCGCGATCATCGGGAGGTTGGCCAAGCCGGCGCGCACCGGGCTCCATCCGTACGCGTACTGGAAGTGCAGGATCAGGCCGAACATCACCCCGGCCATCGCGATCGAGGTGCCGACCTGCGCGAGCGTCGCCCCGCGCACGGTGCCCCGCGAGAACAGCGTGAGGTCGAGCATCGGTGTGGCGGTGCGCCGCTCGTGTCGTAGGAAGGCCGTCAGGGCTGCGCCCGCGCCGAGGACCGACAGGACGGTGAGCGCCGAGGTCCAGCCGTGCTCGACCCCGCTGGTCAGGGCGTAGCAGCCGAGGCCGATCGCGGCGACGCTGAGGAGGGTGCCCGGCAGGTCGAGCCGGTCGCGGGTCAGGTCCTCTGGGCGGTCGGCCGGGACCCCGAGCCGGACCCCGACCCACGCGAGGAGCGCGATCGGGGCGTTGACGAGGAGGAGCCACTCCCAGCGGACGTGGGCCAGGGCGGTGCCGCCGAGCAGCGGGCCCAGCACGAACCCGGACATGCCGACGACGATCATCACGGTCATGGCGCGCATCCGCAGGGCCTGGTCCTCGAAGAGGCGGAAGACGAGCGAGTTCGTGATGGGGGCCATCGCGGCGGCCGCGATGCCGAGCGTGGCACGCAGGGCGATGAGCTCGCCGGAGGTGCTGACGGCCGCGACGGCGAGGCTGACGAGACCGAAGACCGCGAGCCCGACGAGCAGGACGCGGCGCCGGCCGAGCCGGTCGGCCATCGAGCCCGCCGTGAGCAGCAGGCCCCCGAAGGTCAGCGAGTAGGCGCCGGTGACCCACTGGAGGGCGGTCGTGCCGCTGCCGAGGTCGCGGCCGATGGTGGGCAGGGCGATGGTCAGCAGCGTGTTGTCGACCATCTCGACGAAGAACGCGAGGCAGAGCGCGGCGAGGGGGATCCACGCCGCGCGGAGCGAGGGGTACGTGCGGGGCGCGGACACGGTGGTGGTGGCGGTCATGGCGCCTCCTTCCAGAGTCGAACGACGTTCGGTTATCGAACACAGTTCGATACGATAGAACGACGTTCGGTTCGGCGCAAGCCCCAGCGCCCGGATGTGGTCTGATGGGCCCGTGCCCCCTCAGCGACGCGACCCCCAGGACCCACGGGGCCCGGCCGTCCGGCGCGGGCGCGGTGGCCCCCGAGGGCCCCGTGAGCGGCGGCGGGCGTCGCACTCGCTCGAGTCCGTGCTCACCGAGACGGTCGCCCTGCTCGACGAGCACGGGGAGGCCGGGCTGAACTTCCGGGCCCTCGCGGGCCGGCTCGGCGGCGGCGTCGGCAGCATCTACTGGTACGTCTCGAGCAAGGACGAGCTGCTCGACCGGGCCTCCGACCACGTGCTCGCCGACGTCCTCCTCGCCGTGCGGGACGTCGGCGGCGGCGACCCCGTCGACGACCTGCGCACCATCGCCGTCACCCTCTTCGAGGCCATCGTCGACCGGCCGTGGCTCGGGGCCTACTTCATGCGCAACACGCTGGTCCAGCCCAACGCGCTGCGGCTGTTCGAGACGATGGGGCAGCAGACCCTCCGGCTCGACCTCACGCCCCGGCAGCGGTTCCACGCGACCTCGGCGGTCGTCGGCTTCGTCGTGGGCACGGCGGCCGACCTCGGTCAGGAGCCCCCGGAGGCCGTGCTGTCCGGGGAGGTCGGGCGCGAGGAGTACCTGGCCGGCGCGGTGGCCCAGTGGCGGGCCCTGGACCCCGGGGAGTTCCCCTTCGTCCACGACATCGCCGACGAGTTCGCGGGCCACGACGACAGCGACCAGTTCCGCGCCGGCCTCGACCTGCTGCTCGCCGGGCTGCGCCTCCAGGCCGGCGGCTGACCCACCCGGGCGGGAGGCCTGCCTCAGCTGCGGTGGTGCGGCTCCACGTCGCTGCGGTGCGAGCCGTCGGTGCCGGCCTTGACCCGGGTGGCGGAGTCGTGGCGCGCGCACGACCCGGCCGGGGCGAACCGCACGACGACGGCCTTGGACACCGGGCAGTTGCTGCCCTCGGCCACGTGGTCGAGCGGCACGAGGACGTTGCACTCGGGGTAGTAGGCCGCCGCGCAGCCCCGGGCCGTGGGGTACGACACGACGCGGTAGCCGTGCGCCACGCGCTCCGAACCGTCGGTCCACACCGAGACGACGTCGTACAGCTCACCCTCGGTCAGGCCCAGGGCGGCGATGTCGTCGGGGTGCACCATGACGACCTGGCGGCCTCCGGCGAGCCCGCGGTAGCGGTCGTCGTGGCCGTAGATCGTCGTGTTGAACTGGTCGTGGCTGCGCAGGGTCTGGAGCAGCAGGTGCCCCTCCGGCACCTCGAGGACCTCGATCGGGTTGACCGCGATCTCGGCCCGCCCTGACGGCGTCTCGAAGGTCCGGGTGTCGCGCGGCGGGTGCGGCAGGACGAAGCCGCCGGGCCGCTGCACCTTGGCGTCGTAGGCGTCGCAGCCGGGCACGACGTTGCCGATGTGGCCGCGGATGGCGGTGTAGTCCTCGGCCATCCGCGCCCAGTCGATGCGCGAGCCCTCGGGCGCCGACCCGAGGGTGGCCTCGGCGATCCGGGAGACGATCCACGGCTCGCCGTGCAGGTGCTCGCTCGCCGGCTCGTTGCGTCCGACCGACAGGTGCACCGAGCTCATCGAGTCCTCGACCGTGACGCCCTGCCAGCCCTCGGTCGTCACGTCGCGCTCGGTGCGCCCGAGGCACGGGAGGACCAGCATCTGCCGGCCGGGCAGCACGTGGGTGCGGTTGAGCTTGGTCGAGACCTGCACGTTGAGGTCGACCGAGCGCAACACCTCGTGGGTGACCTCGGAGTCCGGTGTCGCAGCGGCGAAGTTGCCGCCGAGGCCGACCAGCACCTTGACCTTGCCCTCCTGGAGGGCGCGCACGGTGTTGACGACGTCGTGGCCGCGCTCGTGCGGCGGGTCGAAGCCGAACTCCTGGCGCAGTGCCTCCGCGAAGTGCGCCGGCAGCTTCTCCCAGACGCCCATCGTCCGGTCGCCCTGGACGTTGGAGTGGCCGCGCACGGGGCACAGGCCGGCTCCGGGCTTGCCGATGTTCCCCTGCAGGAGAGCGACGTTGGTGATCTCCTTGACGGTCGCGACGGCGTGCTTGTGCTGCGTGATGCCCATCGCCCAGCAGAAGACGGTGCGCGACGAGGCCGCGAGCAGGTCGGCCACCCGCTCGATCTGCTCGCGCGGCAGGCCGGTGGCCCGGTCGACGACGTCCCAGTCGAGGTCCTTGACGTGCTGCTTCCACGACTCGAAGCCCGTCGTGTGCCGGTCGACGAAGTCCTGGTCGACCGCCCCGCGCTCGAGCAGCAGGGCGCCGAGGGCCTGGAAGAGGGCGAGGTCGCCACCGAGCCGGATGGGCAGGAACTCGCTCGCGAGGTCGGTGCCGACGCCGGTGAGCCCGCGGACCTTCTGCGGGTTGTCGAACTTCAGCAGGCCGGTCTCGGGCAGCGGGTTGACCGCGACGACCGTGCCGCCGTTCTGCACGCAGGCCTCGAGGGCGCTGAGCATCCGCGGGTGGTTGGTCCCCGGGTTCTGCCCCGCGATGATGACGAGCTCGGCCTCGTGGACGTCCTGGAGGCTGACCGAGCCCTTGCCGATGCCGATCGACTCCGCGAGCGCGACGGAGGTCGACTCATGGCACATGTTCGAGCAGTCCGGCAGGTTGTTCGTCCCGAAGGCCCGGGCGAAGAGCTGGAAGGCGAACGCGGCCTCGTTGGATGCCCGTCCGCTCGTGTAGAAGACCGCCTCGTCCGGCGAGTCGAGCCCCCGCAGCGTGTCGGCGACGAGGCCGATCGCCTCCTCCCACGACACCGGCTCGTAGTGGGTGCCGCCCTCGCGCAGCAGCATCGGCTCGGTGAGGCGCCCCTGCTGCCCGAGCTGGAAGTCGGTCCACGTCGCGAGCTCGGCGACGGGGTGGCGGGCGAAGAAGGCGCGGTCGGCGCGGCGCTTCGTGGCCTCCTCGGCGACCGCCTTGGCCCCGTTCTCGCAGAACTCGGCGAAGGACCGGTGCTCGGGGTCGGGGTCGGGCCAGGCGCAGCCCATGCAGTCGAAGCCGTGCACCTGGTTGAGCCGGCGCAGGGTGTTGGCGCTGCGCAGCGGGCCCATCTGCCCGGCGGTGCGGTTGAGGGCGACGGCGACACCCTCGACCCCCGCGGCGCCCGAGCGACGGCGGTGGACGTCGACCTCGGTGGCATCGACGTCCTCGGCCGGCGCTCCACGCCAGGGCTCGAGCATCCGGGTCAGGCGGGAGGAGTCAGGCATTGCCTCACCCTGTCATCCGCAGCCCGGCCACAGGGCCTAGGCTCCCGTGACGAATGTCAGGTTGTCGCAGGTCGGAACGCAGGCGGGCTCCAGGGCTCCCGCTGGTTCGAGGTGAAACGAGACCGGATCCCGGTCGGGTTTCACCTCGACCCAGCCGCGGGTCAGCCGGCGACCCAGGCGTAGGTGACCTCGGGGCGCCCGCCACCGGAGTACCGGTTGCCGCGCACGGCACGCCCGGCGTCGACGAGGTGCTCGGCGTACCGGCGCGCGGTGACCCGGCTGACCCCGAGCTCCGCCCCCAGCTCGGCCGCCGACAGCGGCTCGGCGGCCTCCCGCACGACGGACGAGACGCGGGCGAGCAGCTCGTCGGTCATCCCCTTGGGCACGGTGGCGGCACCCGGCGGGCGCAGGCGCGAGAAGACGGTGTCGACCTGGGCCTGGGTGTCGACCTCGCCGCCGCCGACCTGCTGGCGGTACTCGCGGTAGGCCAGCAGCCGCTCGCGCAGCGTCCCGAACACGAACGGCTTGAGGACGTACTGGACGACCCCGAGCGACACGGCGGCGCGCACCATCTCCAGGTCGCGGACCGAGGTCACCGCCACGACGTCAGCGCGATGGCCCCCGGCGCGCATCGCCCGCACGACGTCGAGCCCGGGGACGTCGGGCAGCCCCATGTCGAGCAGGACGAGGTCGACCGGCTCGGACCCGAGGTGGCGCAGGGCGTCCCGGGCGGTGTGCACGACCCCGGAGACGGCGAAGCCCTCGACCCGGCCGACGTACGTGGCGTGGGCCCTCGCGGCGACCGGCTCGTCCTCGACGACGAGCACCCTGATCCCGGGCTCCGGGGCGTCCTCGCTCACACCCGGGCCCCGACCGGCAGGGTGACGGTGACCGTGGCTCCCGGCGGGTCGTCGATGGACAGGCTCCCGCCGAGGCGCTCGACCGTGTGGTGCACCAGGGCCAGCCCGATGCCCCGGCCGGCCTGTCCCCCACCGGACTTCGTGGAGAAGCCGCGTTCGAGGACTCGGTCGCGCAGTTCGGGCGGGATGCCCGGGCCGGTGTCGGCGACGACCAGCTCGACGCGGTCGCCGAGGTCGCGCGAGGTGAGCGACACCCGCCGCTCCCCCTCGACGCCGGTCACCGCGTCGACCGCGTTGTCGACGAGGTTGCCGACCACGGTGACGACGTCGCGGGCGGTGCCGACGTCGGCCGGCCAGCGCAGCCCCGGGTCGATGACCAGCTCGACCCCCCGCTCGTGCGCCTCGGCGGCCTTCCCGAGCAGGAGCGCCGAGACCGTGGGGTCCTCGACCCCGGTGACGACGACGTCGGTGAGCCGCTGGGCGCGCTCGAGCTCCTCGGTGGCGAAGGCGACCGCCTGCTCGGGATGGCCGAGCTCGATGAGCGAGACCATCGTGTGCAGCCGGTTGCCCGACTCGTGGGCCTGCGAGCGCAGGGCCTCGGCCAGACCGCGCGCGGCGCCCAGCTCGCCCGTCAGCTCCTCGAGGTCGGTCCGGTCGCGGACGGTGACGACCGCCCCGAGGTCCTCGCCGTCGCGGTGGGCGCGGGCCTTGTTGAGGACGAGGACCCGGCTGCCGGTGACGTGGAGGTCGTCCTCGCGCACGTCCGGGTCGGTCATCGCGGCGACGAGCGGGGCGGCGAGGCCGAGGTCGGCGACGTCGCGGCCGGTGGCGTCCTCGTCGAGGCCGAGCAGCCGGCGGGCCTCGTCGTTGGCCAGCCGGACCCGCCCCTCGGGGTCGACGAGGACGAGCCCCTCGGTCACCGAGTGCAGCACCGCGTCGTGGTGGTCGTGCATCGCCTGGAGCTCCGCGGCCCGCAGCCCGCGGGTCTGGCGCCGCACCCGGCGCGCGATGAGGCTGGTCCCGACGGCGGCGAGCAGCCCCGCGACGGCTCCCGCGACGAGCAGCGGCGGCAGCTCGTCGGCGAGCCGGGCGTTGACCGCCTCCTTCCCGATGCCGACCGCCACGAGCCCGGTGACCCGTCCGCCGTCGAGCACCGGCACGACCGCGCGCCGGCTGGGGCCGAGCGTGCCCGCGTAGTCCTCGATGACGGTGCCGCCGGCCTGCGCCGCCTCGATGTGGCCGACGAACCGCTTGCCGACCTGGTCGGGGTTCGGGTGGGTGTAGCGGATGCCGTCCGGGCTCATGACGACGACGAAGTCGGTACGGGTGTTGGCGCGCACCGCCTCCGCGAGGGGCTGGAGGGCGCCGTCGGGGTCGCCGGCACCGACCGCCGCGACGACGTCGGGCTCGGCGGCCACCGACTGGGCGACGGCGAGGACCCGGGCGGAGGACTCGTCGGTGACCGCGCGGCGGGCCTGCACGTACGCGGCGGCGAGCCCGGCGGCGATGACGCCGAACACCAGCGCGACGACGAGCGCGGTGGTCTGCGCGGCCACGCTGCGGCCCCGGCCGCCCGCGTCGTCGCGCGTGAACACTGCGTACACAACGGTGACGATAACGGCGCGAGAGCCCAGCCTCTCCGGTGGACGCGACCACCCCGCGTCCCCGACGAAGGAGTCGCCCATGACCGCAGCCGCACCCAGCGAGCCGACGTCCGGCGGGAGCGGGACCGCTCCCCGCCGCGACCGGACGCACTTCCTCTACATCGCGGTCATCGTCGCGATGCTCCTCGGCATCGCCGTGGGCTTCCTGTTCCCCGACTTCGGGGTCGGGCTCAAGCCGCTCGGGACCTTCTTCGTCAACCTCATCAAGATGATGATCAGCCCGGTCATCTTCGTGACGATCGTGCTCGGCATCGGGTCGGTCCGCAGGGCCGCCCAGGTCGGCAAGGTCGGCGGCCTGGCCCTCGGCTACTTCCTCGTGATGTCGACCGTGGCCCTCGCCATCGGCCTGCTCGTCGGCAACATCGTCCAGCCGGGCGCCGGGCTCAACCTCACCGACGAGCTCGCCAAGAGCGGGCAGTCGCAGGTCTCCACCGAGGCCGAGTCGACGACCGACTTCCTCCTCGGGCTCGTCCCCGAGACCCTCGTCTCCTCGCTGACCTCCGGGTCGGTGCTCCAGACCCTCCTCGTCGCGATCCTCGTCGGGTTCGCGCTCCAGAAGATGGGCACCGCCGGCGAGCCGATCCTGCGCGGCATCAAGCACCTCGAGAAGCTCGTCTTCCGGCTCATGGCGATGATCATGTGGGTCGCACCGGTCGGCGCCTTCGGGGCGATGGCCGCGGTCGTCGGCGCCACCGGCCTCGACGCGCTCAAGAGCCTCGGCCTGATCATGGTCGCCTTCTACGCCACCTGCCTGATCTTCGTGTTCGTCATCCTCGGCTCGCTCCTGCGCATCGTGGCCGGCGTCAACGTGTGGCTGCTCCTCAAGTACCTCGCCCGGGAGTTTCTCCTCATCCTCTCGACGTCGTCCTCGGAGTCGGCGCTGCCGCGGCTCATCGCGAAGATGGAGCACCTCGGCGTCTCCCGCCCGGTCGTCGGCATCACCGTCCCGACCGGCTACTCGTTCAACCTCGACGGCACCGCGATCTACCTGACGATGGCCTCGCTGTTCATCGCCGAGGCGCTCGACAAGCCGTTCAGCATCGGCCAGCAGATCGGCCTGCTCGTCTTCATGATCATCGCGAGCAAGGGCGCGGCCGGGGTCACCGGCGCCGGCCTGGCCACCCTGGCCGGCGGCCTCCAGAGCCACCGCCCCGACCTCGTCGACGGCGTCGGCTTCATCGTCGGCATCGACCGGCTGATGAGCGAGGCGCGCGCGCTGACCAACTTCGCCGGCAACTCGGTGGCGACCGTCCTCATCGGCACCTGGGTCGGCGCGGTCGACCGCGAACAGCTCGACGAGGTCCTCGCCGGGAGGCGCCCGTTCGACGAGGCGAGGATGATCGACGACGAGCCCGCCGAGGCACCGCCGGCAGCGGGCGAGGAGCTGGCGGACGCGAGCCGCTGAGAAGACCCGGCCCGGCCACCGGGCGGACGACGTCCTCGGAGGGGGTCGCCCGCCCGGTGGCCGGAGCCGTGGGGTCGGCGCGGGGAGGCCCCGGGGGCCGGCGCGGCGGGCTACGCCGACGGGTCGACCACGACGACGACCTTGCCGCGGGCACGGCCGGCCGCGACGTGCTCGACGGCCGCGGCGGTCTCCTCGAGGGGCCAGGTGCGCTCGACGTGCGGACGCACGGCCCCGGACTCCAGCAGCGGGGTGATCTCGTCGAGGTCGCTGCCGAGCTCCTCGGCGACGTGCATGACGAGCCGCTGCCGGACGAACGGCGAGAGCAGGGCCGCCCCGACCGAGCGCTGCAGCCCGCCGAGCCAGCGACCGGCGGTCTCGCTGCCCACGACGACGAGCGTCCCGCGGGGGGTGAGGACGCGGCGCAGCCGACGGACCGGGCGGTGGCCCCCGATGTCGAGGACGACGTCGTAGCGGACGCCCTCGGCGTCGATGTCCTCGTGCTCGTGCTCGATGACGTGGGCTGCGCCGAGGTCGCGGACGAGGTCGGCCTTCGCGGCGCTGCACACCCCGGTGACCTCGGCCCCGGCGGCGACGGCCAGCTGGACGGCGAACGACCCGACCCCACCCGAGGCCCCGACGACGAGCACCCGCTGCCCCGGCCCGACGCCGCTGCCGCGCACCGCCTGGTGGGCCGTCAGCCCGGAGACCGGCACGGACGCGGCCTCCTCGACGGGGAGCCGCTCGGGGCGGCGCGAGAGGCGGGTCAGCGGCACGAGGGCCAGCTCGGCGCAGCTGCCGTCGGCCGTGCCGTAGACCCGGTCACCGACGGCCCAGCCGTCGACGCCGGGGCCGAGGGCCACGACGGTGCCGGCGACGTCGCGACCGGGGGTGCGGTAGCGCGCGCGGGGGCGCCGCAGCCCGAGAGCCAGGCGCGCGGCGCGGGGGGTGCCGGTCATCAGGTGGACCGTCCCGCGGTCGATGCCGGCCGCGCCGACGCGCACGAGCACCTCGCCGGATGCGGGGACCGGGTCGGGCCGCTCCTCCAGCCGCAGCCGGTCGACCCCGCCGTACTCGTCCTGCACGATCGCCCGCACGTCGCTTCTCCCTTACACCGTAAGCCCGGATGGATGACGCCCACCGTAGCCTTACGCCGTAAGATGACGCAAGCCCGCCCCCGACCCCGCCCCGAAGGAGCCGCCGTGCCCGCCCGCACCCCCCGCCCGGAGCGCCCGGCCCTGACGCGCGAGCGCATCGTCGCCGAGGCGGTCGCTCTCGCCGACGAGTCCGGCCTCGCGGCCCTGTCGATGCGCGCGCTGGCCGGCCGGCTCGGTGTCGAGGCGATGTCGCTCTACCACCACGTCCCGCACAAGGACGCGCTGCTCGACGCGATGGTCGACGCCGTCTTCGCCGAGTTCCACTCCCCCGCGCCGGGAGGGCCGTGGCGCGAGGAGCTGCGCCGCCGGTCGGTCGTGGGCCGCGAGGTCCTGCTGCGGCACCGCTGGGCGGTCGGGCTCATGGACTCCCGCCGCTCGCCGGGCGTCGAGGCCGTGGCGCACCACGACGCGGTGCTCGGCTGCCTGCGCGGGGCCGGGTTCTCGCTCGCGGCGACGGGCCACGTCTTCGCCCTCGTCGACGCCCACCTCTACGGCTTCCTGCTCCAGGAGCTCTCGCTGCCCTTCGCCGGGCAGGACGAGCTCGCCGAGATCGAGGCCGCGATCGTCGACGAGGAGACCGCCTCCGCCTACCCCCACTTCTCCGAGTTCGCCCGCGACCACGCGCTGCGGCCCGGCTGGTCATTCGGCGCCGAGTTCGAGGTGGGGCTCGACCTCGTCCTCGGTGCCGTGGCGGGCCTCGTCGACGAAGGGGCGGCGGGGGCCGCCACCGGCCCCCCGCCACCGCTCGAGGTGACCGTCGCGGTCCTCGGTGTCGACGGGTGTCGCGGGGGCTGGGTCGGCGCCCTGCTCGAGCCCGGCGCCCCCCGCCCGCGGGTCGTCCTCGCCCCGACCATCGGCGAGCTCGTCGAGGCCGTCCGCGAGTCGACCGACGTGCGCGTCGTCGGCATCGACATGCCGATCGGGCTGCCGGACAACACGACCCGTCAGGCGGATGCCTTGGCCCGGCAGGCCCTGCCCGGCAAGGCGTCGTCCGTCTTCACCACCCTGACCCGGGCCGCCTACGGCGCCGAGGACCGGGCCGCGGCCGACGCCGTCAACCGGTCGCTCAGCGGACAGGGGGTGGGCGCCCAGGCCTTCGCCCTGCGGGCCAAGATCCTCGAGGTGGACGCCTGGGTGCGCTCGCGCCCGACCGTCGAGGTGCTCGAGGTCCATCCCGAGGTCTCGTTCGCGACGATGGCCGGGGCACCGCTGACGCCGGGCAAGAAGACGCCCGAGGGGCGGGCCGCGCGCCTCGAGGCCCTCGCGGCGGCGGGCATCGCCCGGCCCTCGGTGCTCGAGGGGACGGGCTACGCCGCCGACGACGTGCTCGACGCGTGCGCCGTCGCCTGGAGCGCGGCCCGGCGGGCCGCCGGCCTCTCCCGCACCCTGCCCGACCCGCCCGAGGTCTTCTCCGACGGCATCCCGGCCGCCATCCACGCCTGAGGGGAATCCGCTGGCCCCGGCGGCGAGGGGCTGACAGGGTGGCGGGATGACCGCACGCGTCTCGCACACGACCATCGACTGTCGCAACGCCTACGAGCTCTCCGAGTGGTGGAAGGGCGTCCTCGACTACGTCGACGTCGCAGGAGACCCCAACGAGCCCGGCCACGACGAGTGCATGATCCTGGCCCGCGACGGCTCGCACCGCCTGCTCTTCATCGAGGTCCCCGAGACCAAGGTCGGCAAGAACCGCATCCACCTCGACCTCGTCCCCACCGAGGGCACGAGGGACGACGAGCTGGCCCGGCTGCTCGCCCACGGCGCCGTCGAGGTCTCCGACCACCGCGGCCAGTACGGGCCCGGCACCGGGTGGGTCATCCTCGCCGACCCCGAGGGCAACGAGTTCTGCATCCTGCGTGGTGCCGAGGAGGCGGGTCGCGGGGAGCCGCAGCCCGCCACCTGAGCCCGCTGCGGCCGGAACGCCGCCGCGGCTGCGCCGGAACACGGCCGGGCCGCGCACGGTTGGACACCGGTGCACGTCCGACGAGAGAGGCGACACCGTGTCCGACTGGAACCAGCAGATCATCGACGAGTTCCGCGCCAACGACGGGACGGTGCAGACGATGGGCTTCGGTCGCGCCCTCGTCCTGCTGCACCACACCGGTGCCCGCACCGGCACTGAGCGGGTCAGCCCGGTGGCGGCCATCCGCGACGGTGACGACACGTGGCTCGTCGCCGCCTCCAAGGGCGGCGCCCCCGACAACCCGGACTGGTTCCACAACCTCCGGGCCCACCCCGACGTCACCATCGAGACCCCCGAGGCCCGCACCGTCGAGGTGCGCGCCCGGGTGCTCGAGGGCGACGAGCGCGACGCCGCGTGGGCCCGCTTCACCGCGATGTCCGAGGGCTTCCGCTCCTACGAGCAGAAGACGTCCCGCGTCATCCCGGTGGTCGCGCTCAGCCGTCGCTGACGAGCACCACGTGGAGGGTGCGCGGCCCGTGCACCCCCTCCACCCGGTCGAGCTCGATGTCGCTCGTGGCGCTCGGCCCGCTGACCCACGTCTGGGGACGGAGCGGGTCGAGGGCGGCGACGGCGTCGACCACCCCGCGGACCACGGCGCCCTCGGGCAGGACGCAGACGTGGAGGTCCGGGACGAGGCTGAGCGCGCGGCGCCCCTCGCCCGGGCCGTGGGTCAGCACGATCGTGCCGGTCTCGGCCACCCCGAGCGTGGCCCGGGTGACCACGGCGTCGAGGGCGTCGAGCTCGGTGGCCGTGAGGCCGGTGTCGGGGACGGCGCCGGGCACCTCCAGGTCGAGCCCGTCGGGGACGACGACCCGGGTCGCGCCGGCCAGGGCGGCGGCGACGGCATCGGCGAGGTCGTCTGCGGCACAGCGGGTCACGCTCGCCCGGTAGTCCTCGACCCGCTCGACGAACAGCTCGAGGAGGTCGGCGTCGGCGGGGAGCGGGTCGCGCTCGCGGTAGGTCCGGTCGACGGGCGTGACCGGTCGCCGGTCGGAGCCCAGCGCGTCGCGGACCGCGGCCAGCACGTCGTCGCGGGCACTCATCGGTGGCCCTCCTGCTCGTCGCGGCCGCTGCGGCGCCACCACGCGCGGAAGGACTCGGTGGGCGGCGTCGGCAGGTCGCGCGCCCCCGTCCACCGGGAGCCGGGGAACGGCAGCCACCCCAGCAGGCCGCGGCCGCCCGGGGTGCGCCGCCGGGTGGCGACCCGGCCCAGGAGGCCGGACGCCCTCTCCCCCAGCGCCATCCGCTTCGCGTCGCCCATCCCCCACGCGGCAGCGCGCATCGCCAGTGCCTCCGCCTTGGGTCGCGGGTCGCCGCGGTGCGCGTCGACGACCCGGACCCTCTCGTGGACGAGCAGCCCGGGGATGTCGATGGCCACGGGGCACACGTCGCCGCAGGCGCCGCAGAGCGTCGAGGCGTAGGGCAGGGCGTCGGTGGCCGGGTCGGACCCCACGCCCTGGAGCATCGGGTTCAGGATCGCGCCGATCGGGCCGGGGTAGACCGAGCCGTACGCGTGCCCGCCGACCCGCTCGTAGACCGGGCAGACGTTGAGGCAGGCCGAACAGCGGATGCAGCGCAAGGCCTGGCGTGCGTACTCGTCGGCCAGGGCGCGGGTGCGGCCGTTGTCGAGGAGGACGACGTGCACCTCCTGCGGACCGTCGCCGGGCGTCACCCCGGACCACGTCGAGGTGTACGGGTTCATCCGCTCCCCCGTGGACGAGCGCGGCAGCAGGCGGAGGAAGAGGTCGAGGTCGCCGAAGGTCGGCACGACCTTCTCGATGCCGACGACGGACACGAGCACCTCGGGCAGCGTGAGGCACATCCGGCCGTTGCCCTCGGACTCGACGACCACGAGCGTGCCCGTCTCGGCGACGGCGAAGTTGGCCCCGGACACCGCCATCCGCGCGGAGAGGAACTTCTCGCGCAGGTGCAGCCGGGCGGCCCCCGCGAGCGCGGCCGGGTCGTCGGTCAGGCCGTCCGGCGCCGGGCGGCCGACGGCGCCCATCCGGGTCCGGAAGATCTCGCGCACCTCGGCGCGGTTCCGGTGGATCGCCGGGACGAGGATGTGGCTCGGCAGGTCGTCGCCGAGCTGGACGATGAGCTCGGCGAGGTCGGTCTCCCAGGCCGCGATCCCCCGCTCGGCGAGCGCCTCGTTGAGCCCGATCTCCTGGGTGGCCATCGACTTGACCTTGACGACCTCGTCGATGCCGTGGGACCCGGCCACCTCGGCCACGACCGCGCAGGCGTCGGCGGCGTCCCGGGCCCAGTGCACGGTCGCCCCGCGGGCGGTCAGGGCCGTCTCGAGCGTCAGCAGGTGCTCGTCGAGACGGGCGAGCGTGGCGTCCTTGACCGCGGCCGCCTGCCGCCGCAGGTCCTCCCAGTCCTCGACCTCGGCCACGACCCGCGCCCGCTTCTCCCGGATGGTGCCGGTGGCGTGGGCGAGGTTGCGGCGCAGCTGGGCGTCGGCGAGCGCCGCGCGCGCGGCGACGGGGAACGGGGGCATCCCGACGAAGGTGCGGCCCATCAGGCGGTCACCGTCGCCGGGTCGTCGGCGGTGGAGGCGAGGACCTCGGCGAGGTGCATCGTGCGCACCCCGGCCCGCTGGCGCGAGAGCAGCCCGCCGACGTGCATGAGGCACGAGGCGTCGCCGGCGACGAGGACCTCGGCACCGGTCTCGCGCACGTGCCGCGCCTTGTCCGAGCCCATCGCGACCGAGGTGTCGGCGTTCTTCACGGCGAAGGTGCCGCCGAAGCCGCAGCACTCGTCGGCGCGCGGGAGCGGGACGAGGTCGATGCCGCGCACGGCCTCCAGCAGCCGCAGCGGCCGGTCGCCGACGCGGAGCATCCGGAGGGAGTGGCAGGTCGGGTGGTAGGTGACGCGGTGCGGGAAGGAGGCACCGACGTCGGTGACGCCGAGGACGTCGACGAGGAACTCGCTCAGCTCGTGGGTGCGGGGGACGAGGTCGGCGACCCCGTCGCGCAGCGCGGCGTCGTCGGCCCGGTCGGCGACGAGCCGGTGCTGGTGTCGCACCGAGCCGGCGCACGAGCCGCTCGGGACGACGACCGCGTCGTAGCCCGCGAAGGCCTCGACGGTGGTGCGCACCAGGGGGACGGCCTCGTCGAGGTACCCGGTGTTGACCATCGGTTGGCCGCAGCAGGTCTGGGCGTCGGGGACGTCGACGTCCACCCCGAGCCGGCGCAGGAGCCGGACGGTGGCGCGCGGCGCCTCCGGGAACATCGCGTCCCCGAGACAGGTGGCCATCAGCGCGACCCTCATCCGGCCATCCTGCCCGACGCCGCGCCCGGCGGCCCCCGCCCGGGTATCACCAGGCTGCCGCGCCCCTCCTCCCACCCATGACGCCGGACCCGGGAGGAGGCCCGAGATGGACACGACCCACTGCCCCGAGTGCGGGCTCGTCGCGGAGGTGCGCGACCGCGTGGTGCTCGAGAGCACCGACGGGCCGGTCGAGCACGCACACGTGACGTGCGTCGACCGGCACCGCTTCTGGCTGCCGGTCGGGTACCTC
>JAESFK010000326.1_pt1 | contig 27918 bp, 23 predicted proteins | sample 9269391 | NCBI WGS metagenome assembly JAESFK01 (sample SAMN14506231, study PRJNA617097) | algae metagenome | isolation source: Drouetiella hepatica UHER 2000/2452 and co-occurring heterotrophs from... | place: Slovakia: Slovak Paradise National Park, Hrabusice, Kosice Region | collected 2000-01-01
CGACCACAGCAGGCCGTCGTCCCGAGCGGAGCGTAGCGAAGTCGAGGGACCTCTTTTCCGGCGCACGATCCGTCGAAACGAAAAGAGGTCCCTCGACTTCGCTCGGGACAACGGGGCCACAAGAAATAGCCCGCCGCGGCGCTCGCCGGGCGGGCTTTCTCATTTCAGGTCACGCGGATCAGGCGTGGAGGTCGAATCGGTCGAGGTTCATGACCTTGGTCCAGGCGGCGACGAAGTCCTTCACGAACTTCTCCTTCGCATCGGACTGGGCGTAGACCTCGGCGAGCGCGCGGAGCTGGCTGTGCGAGCCGAAGATCAGGTCGACGCGCGTGCCGGTCCACTTCACGGCGCCGCTCTTGCGGTCGCGGCCCTCGTAGACGCCCTCTTCGCCGGCGACCGGCTGCCACTCGGTCGCCATGTCGAGCAGGTTGACGAAGAAGTCGTTGCCGAGCGTCTCCTTCTTGTCCGTGAAGACGCCGTGCGGCGAACCACCAGTGTTGGTGCCCAGCATCCGCAGGCCGCCGACCAGCACCGTCATCTCCGGCGCGGTCAAAGTGAGGCGCTGGGCGTGGTCGACCAGCCGCTCCTCCGGCGACTGCGGCATCTTCGTTCCGACGAAGTTGCGGAAGCCGTCGGCCGTCGGTTCGAGCGGCGCGAAGGAGTGGACGTCGGTCTGCTCCTGCGAGGCGTCCATGCGGCCCGGCGTGAAGGGGACCTTCACGTCATGGCCAGCGGCCTTGGCCGCCTGCTCCACGGCGGCAACGCCGCCCAGCACGATCAGGTCGGCCAGCGACACCTTCATGCCGCCCGAAGCGGAGGCGTTGAACTCCGCCTGGACCGCCTCGAGCTTCTGCAGGACCGTGGCGAGTTCGGCCGGCTGGTTGACCGCCCAGTCCTTCTGTGGCGCGAGGCGGAGGCGGGCGCCGTTGGCGCCGCCGCGCTTGTCGGCGCCGCGGAAAGTCGCGGCCGAGGCCCAGGCGGTCGTGACGAGCTGCGACACGGTGAGGCCCGAGGCCAGCAGCTTCGCCTTCAGCGAAGCGATCTCGGCGTCGCCGACCAGCGGATGGTCGACGGCCGGGATCGGGTCCTGCCAGACGAGAGGCTCCTTCGCCACCAGCGGGCCGAGGTAGCGCGCGATCGGGCCCATGTCGCGGTGCGTGAGCTTGTACCAGGCGCGCGCAAAGGCCTCGGCGAACTGGTCGGGATTCTCATGGAAGCGCCGCGAGATCTTCTCGTAGGCCGGGTCGAAGCGCAGCGCGAGGTCGGTCGTCAGCATCGTCGGCGCATGACGCTTGGACTTGTCGAAGGCGTCGGGCACCGAGTTGGCGCCGGCGCCGTTCTTCGGCTGCCACTGATGGGCGCCGGCCGGGCTCTTGGTCAGCTCCCAGTCGTAGCCGAACAGGTTCCAGAAGAAGTTGCTGCTCCACTTTGTCGGCGTCGAGGTCCAGGTGACTTCGAGGCCGCTGCCGATCGCGTCATGGCCCTTGCCGGTGCCGAAGCTGCTCTTCCAGCCCAGGCCCTGCTGCTCGATCGGCGCGGCTTCCGGCTCCGGCCCGACCAGGGCGGCGTCACCGGCGCCGTGGGTCTTGCCGAAAGTGTGGCCGCCGGCGATCAGCGCCACCGTCTCCTCGTCGTCCATCGCCATGCGCGCGAAGGTCTCGCGGATGTCGCGCGCCGCCGCCACCGGATCGGGGTTGCCGTTGGGGCCCTCGGGATTGACGTAGATCAGGCCCATCTGCACGGCGCCCAGCGAGCCCTGGAGCTGGCGGTCGCCGCTGTAGCGCTCGTCGGCCAGCCACTTGCCCTCGGGGCCCCAGTAGATGTCCTGCTCGGGCTCCCAGGTGTCGACCCGGCCGCCGCCGAAGCCGAAGGTCTTGAAGCCCATCGATTCCAGCGCGACGTTGCCGGTCAGGATCAGCAGGTCGGCCCAGGAGATCTTCGCGCCGTACTTCTGCTTGATCGGCCAGAGCAGCCGGCGGGCCTTGTCGAGGTTGACGTTGTCGGGCCACGAATTCAGCGGGGCGAAGCGCTGCTGGCCGCCGCCGGCGCCGCCTCTTCCGTCACCGACGCGATAGGTGCCAGCGCTGTGCCAGGCCATGCGGATGAAGAACGGGCCGTAATGGCCGAAGTCGGCCGGCCACCAGTCCTGCGAATCGGTCATCAGGGCGCGCAGGTCGGCGATCACCGCGTCGAGGTCGAGGCTCTTGAACGCCTTGGCGTAGTCGAAGGCCTCGCCCATCGGATTGGACAGCGGGGAATGCTGGTGCAGGACCTGCAGGTCGAGCTGGTTGGGCCACCAGTCCCGGTTGGGCCGGCCCTTGGGTCCACCGCTGAAGGGGCACTTGCTTTCGGTCGTCATCGTCCATCCCTCGTGTTTAGGCTTGCGGCTCTAATTTAGAACGATTCCAAACAAGTCGTCACGTTCTTTGTCGAACGGAGGCACTTTCGAACGGGCGGGCGGGAGGCGCCACCTATCCTTTGGCATGGTTCTGGCGTCTGCGGCGGCAACGACCACAAGGAAAACAGGGACCTTCTTCATGATCTTCCGCAAAAGAGCCGTTCTAGGCGCCGTCGCCCTGCTGGGATCGCTGGCCGCGACGCCGGTGATGGCGCAGGGCACGCTGCGCATCGGCATGACCGCCTCGGACATTCCGCTGACCACCGGGCAGACCGACCAGGGCGGCGAAGGCATGCGGTTCATGGGCTATACGGTCTATGACGGGCTGATCAATTGGGACCTGTCCTCGGCCGACAAGGCCTCGGTGCTGGTGCCCGGTCTCGCCACCTCGTGGAAGGTCGACGAGGCCGATCCGACGCGCTGGACCTTCACCCTGAGGGACGGCGTGAAGTTCCACGACGGCAGCGACTTCAAGGCCGATGCCGTCGTCTGGAACATCGAGAAGCTGCTGAACGACAAGTCCCCGCAGTTCGATCCCAAGCAGGCCGCGCAGGGCCGCTCGCGCATTCCCGCCGTCGCCTCCTACAAGGTGATCGACGACAAGACGGTGGAGATCCGGACCAAGACGCCGGACGCCTTCCTGCCCTACCAGATCTCCTGGGTGATGATGTCGAGCCCGGTGCAGTGGGAGAAGGTCGGCAAGGACTGGAACAAGTTCGCGCAGACGCCGTCGGGCACCGGCCCGTGGAAGCTCACGGCCTTCCAGCCGCAGACCCGCGCCGAGCTGTCGCCCAACAAGGACTATTGGGACAAGGCCCGCGTGCCGAAGCTCGACAAGATGGTGCTGCTGCCGATCCCCGAGCCCGCGACCCGCACGGCGGCGCTGCGCTCGGGCCAGGTCGACTGGATCGAGGCGCCCTCGCCCGATGCGATCCCCAGCCTGGAGAAGGCCGGCTTCAAGCTCATCAGCAACGCCTATCCCCACAACTGGACCTGGCACCTCTCCTTCGCCGACGGCTCGCCGTGGAAGGACATCCGCGTCCGCAAGGCCGCCAACCTCGCCGTCGACCGCGAGGGGCTGAAGGTGCTGCTGAAGGGCATGATGATCCCGGCCAAGGGCTTCCTGACACCGGGCAGCCAGTGGTTCGGCAATCCCAGCTTCGACGTGAAGTTCGATCCGGAAGCGGCGAAGAAGCTGCTGGCCGAGGCGGGCTTCAGCAAGGCCAAGCCGGTGACGGCGAAGGTGCTGATCTCGAGTTCGGGCTCGGGCCAGATGCTGCCGCTGCCGATGAACGAATACATCCAGCAGAACCTGGCCGATGTCGGCATCAAGATCGAGTTCGAGGTCGCCGAGTGGAACACACTGATCAACCTGTGGCGGGCCGGCGCGAAGTCGGACCTGACAAAGGGCGCCAGCGCGCTGAACTTCAGCTACTTCATCCAGGACCCGTTCACCGCCTTCATCCGCCATCTCGATTCCAAGCTGGTGGCGCCCAACGGCACCAACTGGGGCTTCTACCAGGACCCCGGCATGGACGCGCTGCTGGAGAAGGCGCGCACGACCTTCGACCAGAAGGCGCAGGACGAGGCGTTGAAGAAGGTCCACGAGAAGATCGTCGACGACGCGCTGTTCCTGTTCGTGACGCATGACGTCGCCCCGCGCGCCCTGTCGACCAAGGTCACGGGCTTCGTGCCGGCCCAGAACTGGTTCCAGGACTTCTCCCCGATCACGATGAAGTAACGATACCGTCGTCCCGACCGGAGCGAAGCGGAGTGGAGGGACCTTTTCTCCTCCATTTGACGGCTCTAAGTGGAAAGAAGGTCTCTCCACTCCGCGCTGCGCGCTTCGGTCGAGACGACGGAAAAATTTGCATGTGATAGCCCTGCCCTAGCGGGGGTGAGGAGCATGAGAGGCTAAGCCCTCACCCGGTCCCACCAGTCGCGGGTGCGGTACCAGGCGCCGACGAAGGGCAGGACCCATTCGGGGTTGCCGCTGTAGAAGGGCACGGTCGGGAAATCCTGTCCGTCGAAGGCGTTCACGGGCGCGTTCGAGCCGCCGGCGATCTTCCGCGCGGTCTGGTAGCCGAGATAGGACATCATCGCGACGCCCGAGCCGTTGCACGCCATCAGATAGTGCATGCCCTGCTCCATGCCCATGTGCGGCAGGAAGTCGAAGGCGAAGGCCACGTTGCCGGTCCAGGCATGGGTCACCTTCACGCCCTTGAGCTGCGGCCAGCGCTCCAGCATGTAGCCGTGCAGCACCGGCGCGCTGACCTCCGGCGTCACCTGGGTGAAGCGGGCGCGGCCGCCGAAGATCACGCGCTTGTTGTCGGGCGACTGGCGGTAGTAGCAGAGCACCCGCTTGGTATCGGAGACGACGCGGTTCTTCGGAATGAGGCTCTGCACCAGATCCTCGGGCAGTTCCTCGGTGGCGATGATGTGGCTGGCGACCGGCACCAGCTTGCGCCGCAGGGTCGGTGTGAGTTCGGTTGTGTAGCCGTTGGTGGCGATCACCACCTCGCGCGCCTCGATCGGACCCTTGCTGGTCAGCACGAGGAACCCGCCGGGCTTGCGTTCGATCTTCTCGGCATCGCAGTTGGCGCAGAGCTTCGCGCCGGCACGGTGCGCGGCCTTCAGCAGGCCGCCGTAATAGAGCGCGGGATGGAGCTGGCCGGTGCGTTCCACGACCATGCCGCCATAGTAGTAATCCGAGGCGATCTCCTCGCGCTGGCGTTCGCGCGGGATCATGTAGGTGCCCAGCGCCGCCTGCTCGTTGTAAGTTGCGACCTTGGCCTGCTGTTCGGCGAAGTGGCGCGGCGTGTAGGCGCCGCTGAAGCGGCCGTTCATGCGCCAATGGCACTCGATGCCCTCGCGCTGGATCACCGTCTCGACCTGGCTGAGCGAATCGGCGGCGTCGCTTAGCATGCGCGCCATCACCTTCTTCCAGGCCTCGGGATCGCCGCCGACGCCCTTGCCGGAGAAGCCCTTGCCCATGGTCGTGCCGCCGCTGACGCCGCCGCCGTTGCGCGTCGAGGCGCCGACGCCGAAATCACCGCGCTCCAGCACGGTCACGTCGACGCCCGAGCGTGCCAGTTCGAGTCCCGTCGACAGGCCGCCATAGCCGGCGCCGACCACCAGCACGTCCGTCTTGAGCGGCGGGTCCTGGCTCAACTCGTTGGAGGGATGCCACCATTCCCACCACCAGGGCGTCGCCTTGAAATCCTTGTGGAAGATGCTGTCGGCCATCGAAACTCTCCTAACGCGCACTATCCCTGAGGCCCCGGCCGAAGCGGCCGATCAGCACCAGCACGACCGACACCAGCAGGATCTGCATCACCGAGACGGCGGCGATGGTCGGGTCGATCTCCATCATGATGTTGTCGAACATCTTCTTGGGCAGGGTCATGTTGGCCCCGGCCAGGAACAGCGCCACGACGACCTCGTCGAACGAGGAGATGAAGGCCAGCAGCCCGGCCGAGACGAGGCTGGGGCGCAGCAATGGCAGGGTGACGCGCGAGAGCGTGCGCCAGCGGCTGGCGCCCAGCCCCTCGGCGGCCTGTTCCAGCGAGCGGTCGAAGTCGCGCAGGCCCGCTCCGAGCACCAGCACCACGAAGGGGAGCGCCAGCACCGTGTGGGCGATCACCAGCCCGTACCAGCTGCCGATCAACTTCAGCTTGGCGAACAGGCCATAGACCGCCACCGAGAGGATGATGGTCGGCACGATCACGGGCGCCAGCGCGAGGCGGTCGATCAGGAGGCGGCCGAAGAATTTTCCACGCACCAGCGCGAAGGCCAGCGGTACGCCGAGCGCCAGCGCGAAGACGGCCGTCGCGCCGCCGATGTAGAGCGAGCGCCAGGTCGCATCGATCCATTGCGGATCGTCGAGATAGCGCTCGTACCACTGCCACGACAGGCCGGGCGGCGGGAACTGCATGTACGGCGCCGACGACAGCGAGATCGGGAAAACCACCAGCAGCGGCAGCATCAGGAAGAAGTAGATCAGCCCGCACACGATCACGAGGAGGCGGCGGCTCGGACTGCGGCTCATCGCGCCGCCTCCGTCCGCGTGAAGCGCTGGGCCAGCGCATAGACGGCGAAGGTGAAGACCAGCAGCACCGCGGAGAGCGCCGCAGCAAACGGCCAATTCAGCGCCTCGCGCACCTGCTGCTCGATCAGCACGGCGATCATCATCACCCGGCCGCCGCCCAGCAGCGCCGGCGTGATGAAGAAGCCCAGCGACAGCACGAACACCAGGACGGAGCCCGCGAAGATGCCGTTCACGGTGAGCGGCAGGTAGATGCGCCGGAAGATCGCGACGCTGGACGCGCCGAGTCCCGCGGCGGCCGCGGGAATGGCGGGATCGACCTTGCGGACCGCGCCGTAGATCGGCAGCACCATGTAGGGCAGCAGCACATGCACCATGCCGATCAGCACGCCGGTGAAATTGTGCAGGAGCGGGATCGGATCGCTGATGATGCCCGCTTCCATCAGCGTGCGGTTGAACACGCCGTTGCGGCCGAGCAGCACCATCCAGGCATAGGTGCGAACCAGCACCGAGGTCCACAGCGGCAGCAGGACGAAGATGAAGCCCGCGGTCGCCCAGAAGGGCGTGGTCGTGGCCATCAGGAAGCCCAGCGGATAGCCCAGCAGAAGGCAGAAGAAGGTGACCAGCAGCGCGATCTCGAACGTGTTCCAGAAGACCCGGAGATAGAGCTGTTCGCCCAGCGCCTTGGCGTACCAGTCGAGCGTCCCGCCCTCGAGGCTGAAGCCCAGCATGCGCACGACCGGGAACAGGAAGAACACGAAGAGCAGGATCAGCGCCGGCAGCGCGGGGAGGAAGCCGCGGGACTTCATTGCACCAAGTGTCCCAACACTTTCCGTGTCATCCTGAGCGAAGCGAAGGATCCTTCGCTCGCTCCAGCGCGGAGACTACTCCGCGCGCGATGACACCGGGGGCGAGTGGGAGAGTCGTGCGTCCTAGAACACATGGATCGACTCAGGCTCGATGCCGACGGTCACCTTGGCGCCGGCCGTGGGCAGCGCGCCGCGCGCAGGCTGGCGGACCAGCAGTTCGAGGCCGCCCTCGCAGGCGAGCCGCAGCTTGAACGAGGTGCCGAGATAGACCGATTCGATCACCTCGCCCGTGAAGGCGTTGGCGCCTGAACCCGCAAAGCGCTCGGGCCGCATCAGCACGCCGACCTTGGCGCCCGCCGGCTTGTCGCTGCGCACCTGCAGCGTGCGGCCACCAGCGAGGGCTACAGTGCCCGGCGCACCGATCGTGCCGTGGAAGATGTTGCTCTCGCCCACGAAGTCGGCGACGAAATCGTTGGCCGGCCGCTCGTAGATCTCCGTCGTTGTGGCGACCTGCTGGATCGTGCCCCTGTTCATCACCGCGATGCGGTCGGAGAGGACCAGCGCCTCCTCCTGATCGTGGGTGATGAAGATGGTGGTGAGGCCGAGACGGCGCTGCAGCCGGCGCACCTCGAGCTGCATGGTCTCGCGCAATTTGCGATCGAGCGCCCCGAAGGGTTCGTCCAGCAGCAGGAGCCGCGGGTTGAAGACGATGGCGCGCGCGAGGGCCACGCGCTGCTGCTGGCCGCCGGAAAGCTGCCGCGGCAGGCGTGCCTCGTAGCCCTTGAGCTCGACCATCGCCAGGGCTTCGGCGACGCGCCGCTCGATCTCCGGCCTGGCGACGTTGCGCATCTCCAGAGGGAAGGCGACGTTGGCCGCGACGCTGAGATGCGGAAACAGCGCATAGTTCTGGAACACCATGCCGATGTCCCGCTTGGCCGGTGGCAGCGAGGTGATGTCGGCGCCGCCCACCGTCACGCGGCCGCCGTCGGGCGCCTCGAAGCCCGCAACGACCTTGAGCAGCGTCGTCTTCCCCGAGCCACTGGGCCCGAGGATGGTCAGCAGCTCGCCCTGCGCCACCTGCAACGAGACGTGGTCGAGCGCGACCACCTCCCCAAAACGCTTGGCCACCCCCTCGATGAGAAGGTCGGCCGATCCCCCGCTTGCACTCAAAGGAGATCAGCCCTTCTTCAGCATCCAGGCGTTCCACAGTTCGGCCGCCTTGGTGCCGTTCTCGGCGTACCACTCGTCGCTGACCCAGAACTGCTGGTCGAGATAGGCGGTCGGCAGGAACGGCTTCACCTTCGGATCGACGAAGTTCAGCGATTCGAGGTTGAGACCGGGATAGCCGAGCTCCGAGGCATAGACCGCCTGCTGCTGCGGCACGGCCAGCTCGGCCAGCATCTTGTTGGCCCAGTAGGGACTCTTGGCGCCGCGCGGGATGGCGAAACTGCCCTGCTTCAGCGCGCCCTCGTTCCATTCGATGCCGACCGGCGCGCCCTTCTTGATGATGTCGTAGAAGCGGCCGTTCCAGCCGGTGGCCAGCACGACCTCCTTGTCGAGCAGGAGCTGGGCGGGCTGCTGGCCGGTCGACCACCAGACGGTGATGTGCGGCTTGATCTGGTCGAGCTTCTTGAACGCCCGGTCGAAGTCGATCGGATAGAGCTTGTCCTTCGGGACGCCGTCGGCGATCAGGGCGAATTCGAGATTGTCGGTCGGATGGTTGCGCATCGAGCGGGCGCCCGGGAACTTCTTCACGTCCCACCAGTCGGCCCAGCTCTTGGGCTGGCTGCCGTTCTTGAAGACGTCGTTCCGGAAACCGATGATGGTCGTATAGACGGACGAGGCGAACACGTAGGGGTTCTGCGCCGAGGGCGGATACTTGGAGCGGTCGACGACCTTCGTGTCGATCTTCTCCAGCAGGTTGGCCTTGCCGGCGCGGATCGCGTCCTGGCCGCCGATCTCGGTCAGGTCCCATTCGACATTGCCGGAATCGACCATCGCCCGGAGCTTGCCGAAGTCGACCGGGCTCGTCTCGACGACCTTGATCCCGTACTTCTTCTCGAAGCCGTTGAAGAAGGCCTTGCGCATGGCCGAGCCCATCGACCCGCCGGAATGATTGACGACGAGCTGGGCCGGCTTGGCCGGCTCCGCCTGCGCGAAGGCGGGCCCGGCGGCGCCGACCGCGGCGGCGCCTCCCAGCAGCGAGAGAGCGTGACGGCGATGCAGGCGCTTGATGTCCATGACGTGTCCCCTCCGAAATCCCCCCGCGACTGTAGGGGCGGTATCTGCACGGAGCAACAAGCAACACCATAACCTTATGGAATGACCAGGCGGGGCGAATGAATTTCTCGACCCCTGCAGCAGGCGTCTAACGTCGGTGCCAAGCAACAACGGCGGGGGCCAGCGATGATGAACCGATTGAAGGCGTTGATGTGCGGTGCGGTCCTGGCCTGTGCGGGCGCGGCCGCTGGCCCGGGTAGTGCTTCGGCCCAGGAACTCACCATGGCGGTGTGGGGCGGCGGCGGCGCCAACACCTGGCGCGAGGCCTTCATCAAGCAGTTCAATCCGGGCAACGGCTCCACCATCAAGATGGTCGAGGTGCCGAACCCGGCGGGCGCGCTCCGGTCTCCGGCGGCGGCCGGCCAGTACAATCTGGCGCTGGTCACTTATTTCGAGGCGATCGCGCTGTCCAACGCGGGCCTGATCGAGAGCTTCGACGACAAGCAGCTTCCGGGGATCGCCGACGTCGATCCGAAGTTCCTGACCAGGGACAAGGCGGGCCGCCATGTCGGCCTGCCGGCCTACTTCACCTACTACGGAATCGCCTACAACACCGATCTCGCCAAGGCCGAAGACTTCGCCTCCTGGCAGGGGCTGGCCGATCCGAAGTGGAAGGGCAAGCTGTCGCTGACCCGGCCGGTCTATCTCGCGCCCTACGATGCGGTGATCATGGCCAAGGCGATGGGCGGCAGCGAGAAGGACATCGATCCGGGCTTCAAGCTGCTCGAGAAGATCGTGCCGAACGTGCTGGCGACCTACACGTCGCTGGCGCACATGAACACGCTGCTGACGCGCGGCGAGGTGGCAGCCGTGCCCTTCTACGCCTCGCGCGTCTGGGCCCTGCGTCGCCAGGGCGCCAACAATGTCGGCATCGTGATCCCCAAGGAGGGCGCGCTCATGCTGCCCTACGTCGTGGTGATCCCCAAGGGCGGCAAGAATCAGGACAAGTCGCTGGTCTGGATGAACTACATCGCCGGCGCCGAGCCGCAGCTGCGCGCGGCCCTTCTCGACGGCTGGCTGCCGATGAATTCCAAGGTCAAGCTGCCGGACGACCTGCAGAAGACGCTGGGCCAGCCCTACGACCAGATCGTGAAGTCGCTCTACTCGCCCGACTGGCGCATCGTCGTCGAGCACAACGAGGCGCGGGTCGACCGCGCTGAAAAGCTCATGTCCGGCGTCAAGCAGTGAGCCGCGGATCGATCTCGATCAACGGTGTCGGCAAGGAGTTTGGCACCGCGACGGTGCTGGACGGGGTGGATCTCTCGATCGAGGGCGGCAGCTTCGTCACCCTGCTCGGCCCCTCGGGCTGCGGCAAGACCACCCTGCTGCGCCTGATTGCGGGCTTTCTCGACCCCAGCCGCGGCAGCATCGCCATCGACGGCGCGCCCATGCAGGGCGTGCCGCCGCGGCGGCGACCGCTCGGCATGGTGTTCCAGAACCTGGCGCTGTTCCCGCATCTCGACGTTTTCGAGAACGTGGCCTACGGCATGCGGATCCGCGGCACCGCGGCGGCCGAGATCGCCGCCCGCGTGTCGCGCTTCCTGGGACTGGTCGGCCTGGCCGGCTTCGAGCGGCGGCGCATCGGCCAGCTTTCCGGCGGCCAGAAGCAGCGCGTGGCGCTGGCGCGGTCGCTGGCGCTGGAGCCCGCCATCCTGCTGCTCGACGAGCCGCTGAGCGCGCTCGATCTTCAGCTTCGCCGCCAGCTCCAGGTGGAACTCAAGTCGATCCAGCGCCAGCTCGCCACGACCTTCGTGTTCGTCACGCATGACCAAGAGGAGGCTACGATGCTGTCCGACACGATCGTCGTGATGAACGGCGGACACGTGCAGCAGGTCGGTACGCCCGGCGAGATCTACCGCCGGCCCGCCTCGCCCTTCGTCGCGCGCTTCGTCGGCGACATCAACATGATGGACGGCCGCATCGAGGCGGTCGATGCGACGTCCGTATCCGTCTCCGTCGCCGGACGGGCGATCTCCGTTCCCCGCGCGTCCGTCGTCGGCACTGCATCGGCCGGTCGCGCCTGCCAGCTCGCCTGCCGGCCTGAGTCGGTGCGGCTGGGAGGAACAGAAGCGGGCGCGCTGTTGCTCGAAGCCCGCGTGACGGCATTGCATCGTCTCGGGCCCACGGTGAAGGCCGTTCTCGACACGCCGCTGGGGCCGCTCACGGCGCTGGCGATGGCTGACACGCCGCACGTGGCGGAACTCGCCGAAGGAAAGACGGCGCGTCTTTTCGTGCCGTCCGACACATTCACGCTCTTCGCCTCAACCTGAAAGAACGATCATGCCCGCTCAGGATTTCGCCGGCCGCACCGTCGCAGACCACGTAGAAGCCTTCACCTCCGGCAAGGTTGCCGCGCGCGACATCGTCGAGGGCCTGCTCGAACGCACCCGGAAGGCCGAGCCCTTCAACCCGATCGCGACCCTCGATACGGACGGTGCCCGCACCGCTGCCGATGCGCTCGACGCGCGGCGCAAGGCCGGCGGGTCCTTTGGCGCCCTGGCCGCCGTGCCGGTCTCGGCCAAGGATCTCATCCTGACCAAGGGCCTGCGCACTGCCTTCGCCTCAGTCACCATGAAGGACAACGTGCCGTCGATCGACGCCGACGCCATCGCTCAGTGGCGCGGCGCCGATGCCGTCCTGTTCGCCAAGACCACGACGCCGGAGTTCGGCCACAAGGTGCTGACCGACAGCCCGCTGCACGGCATCACCCGCAACCCGTGGAACCGCGAGCATACGAGTGGCGGGTCGAGCGGCGGCGCGGCCGTCGCGGTGGCGCTGGGCCTCGGCCCGATCGCCATGTCGACCGATGGCGCGGGCTCGGGCCGCATTCCCGCCGCCTGCTGCGGCGTCTATGGGCTGAAGGCGACCCTGGGCCGCGTGCCGCACGAAGTGCCGCCCGACCAGTTCGGCCAGCTCACCTATCTCGGCGTCATGGCGCGGCATCCGGCCGATCTCGGCGCCGGCCTTGCCTCGATGTCGCGCGGCCATCGCGACGATCCCTGGACGCTCGCCATCGGCCGCGAGCCCTTCGCCTGGCCCGACAAGTCCGGCGAGCATCCGATCGCCGGCAAGCGCATCACCGTCATCCGCCGCATGACCGGCGGCTATCTCGATCCCGACACCGAGGCCCGCCTCGACGCCGCGCTCGCCTTGCTCGACAAGCAGGGCGCCCACATCAAGGAGATGGACGGGCGCGAGATCGACTGGAAGCTCGACGTGGCGCGCATCATCCTGCGCGCCAACCAGATCGAGCGCTTCGCCGACATCCTGAAGAACCGGCGCGGCGAACTCGATCCGTCGTTCGCCCGGACGCTGGACGAAGGCAATGCCATCGACGTGGTGGCGCTGCGCCGCGCGCTGCTCGACCGCACCACCGCCTTCAAGTCGGTGCAGCGCCTGTTCGCCGACTGCGACCTGCTGCTGACGCCGACCGTCGCCACGCCGGCGCCGCCCGCGACCCAGAACCAGTTCGAGCCGCTGGTGGTCGACGGCAAGCCGCTCGGCGACCTGCGATCCGCCTGGTACACCTACACGATCCCGTTCAACATGACAGGGCATCCCGCGATCTCGATCCCGTTCGGCCGCTCCAGGGCGGGCCTGCCCATCGGCATCCACTTCGTGGCGCCGTGGTACGCCGAGGGACACCTCATCAAGCTCGCCCAGGCGTTCGACGCGGAGACCGGCGCCTCGGCCGAGTTCCCACCGGGCTTCGCGGCCGGCGCCTGAGATGCGCGGCGCCACCTCCGCCCCGCGAAGCCTCGGCTGGCTGCTGCTGCCGGCCCTGCTGGTGCTCGCGCTCTTCCTGGGCTCAGTGGTGCTGCTCCTCTTCCACGCCTTCTGGAACAAGGACGGTTTCTCGCTGATCTACTTCCGGCAGATCCTCGACCGGGCCGACTATCACGATGTCTTCCTGCGCACGGTGTCGATCGCCGCCATCGTGGCGGTCGCCGCGGCCGTGCTGGCCTATCCGATCGCGTGGCTGCTGTGGCGCCTGCCGCGCTGGCGCAACCTGCTGCTGGTGATCGTGCTGGTGCCATGGCTGGTCAGCCTCGTGGTGCGCACCTACGGCTGGCTGGTGATCCTGGGTCCCAAGGGCTTCCTCAACGAGACGCTGAAATGGGCGGGCGTCATCCAGTCGCCGCTGCCGCTGATCTTCAACGATCTCGGCGTGGTGATCGGCCTCACGCACGTGCTGATGCCGTTTTCGGTGATCGCCACGCTCTCGGTCCTGCTGCAGATCGACAACCGCCTGGAGGAAGCGAGCGAATCGCTGGGGGCCGGCGGCTTCGAGACCTGGCGTCGCGTCGTGCTGCCGCTGTCGCTGCCCGGCGTCTTCACCGGCCTCGGCATCACCTTCCTCACCTCGATGGGCGCCATCGTGACGCCGATTCTGCTGGGCGGCATCCGCCAGAAGATGGCCGGCACGCAGATCTATCAGGAGGTCGTCTACAACTTCAACATGAGCAAGGCTTCGGCCTGGGCGATCTGCCTGCTGCTGCTGAGCGGACTGGGCCTCGCGCTCCTGCGCGCGGTCGAGGCGGCCCTGGTGCCGAAGGCCGACCGATGAACGCCCCGATCGTGAGACTGGGCCGCGCCGCGTCGTTCGCGCTGCTGCTGTTCCTGCCGCTGCCCATCGTGGTGATCGGCGCCACCTCGTTCGCCGCCGCCGGCTATCTCCGGTTCCCGCCGGGCGAGCTCAGCCTGCGCTGGTATGTCGAGGCCGCCACCGATCCGCGCTGGATCGAAGCCTTCGTCACCAGCCTCGGGATTGCGGCCGTGGTTTCCGTGCTGGTCACCGCCATCGCCTTCGCCGGCGCCTATGCCTGCCACCGGCTGCGGCCGCGCTGGCTGCCGGCCTTCGAGCTGGCCGTCATGTCGCCGCTCTTCTTCCCGCATGCCGCGCTCGGCGTCGCCCTGGTGAACGTGCTGGCGATGGCGGGTTATCTCGGCACGGCGACCGGCATCGTCATCGCCCACATCGTCTGCACCCTACCCTTCGCCTGGCGGCCGATCGTCGTTGCCCTGCAGCGGATCGACGGCGAGATCGTGGAGGCCGCGTCGCTGCTGGGCGCCGACGAACGCCGCATCGCGCTCGGCATCGCCCTTCCGCTGGCCCGTTCCGGCCTCGTCACCGCGCTGCTCTTCTCGTTCATCATCTCGTTCGACGAGGTGACGATCACGATGTTCCTCACCGGTCCGCAGGTCACGACCCTGCCGGTCCAGATCTATGCGTTCATCCAGGAGAATGCCTCGCCGGTGCTCGCGGCGATCTCGACCGCGACCGTCGTGGTTACGCTGGTGGTGGTCATGCTGCTGGAGCGGCTGATCGGCCTCGAATTCTTCGTGGCCCATGACCCGGCTTAGCGTTCGGTGCGGCACCGAATTATCCGCCTCCCCATTCAAATGGGGAGGTGTCGGCGTAGTACGCCGACGGAGGGGTCAGAGTGATGGTTCGTTCTTCGGCGCTCTCGGACATTGCAAGCAATGTCCTGTCGCTCAACGGGCTGAGCTTTGCTCAGCCCGACCATCCCTTGGCCTTCATGTGGGCCTTCACGGCATCGAGGAACGCGTCGGCCAGCCGCGAGGGCTTGCGATGGCGCGGCCGCATCGCGCGGAACAGATAGCGGATCCGCGGCTCGAACGGCACGACGGCGATGCCGGCGCCGAGATAGTCGCGGGCGGTGAACGGATCGACGATCGACACGCCGAGGCCGCGTGCGGCGAGCGCGCAGGCATCGGCCGAGGAGTAGACGTCGATCTGCAGCTGTCGCTCGATCCTCTCCTGCTCGAAGGCGGCGTCGATCAAATGGCGCATGCGGCCGTCGAGCGGGAACGACAGGAAGCGTTCGCCGCGCAGGTCGGCCGGCCGGATCACCTTGCGTCGCGCCAGCCGATGGCCGCCCGGCAGCACGCAGACCGCCGCCGCGCGGCTCAGCTCCTCCGTGACCATCGCGGGATGCTCGAACGGCATCATCGAGAAGCCGAGGTCGATCTGCTGGTCGATCATCTTCTGGTTGATGTAGGTCGAGCTACGGACCTGGAAGACGATGTGCGCCTTGGTGTGGCGCTTCATGAAGGTGGCCATGACGTCCGGCAGGACACTGCGCCCGAGCGCCGGCGTCGAATAGATCAGCAGGTCGCCGATCTGGCGCTCGCGGATCTCGCGCGCCACTTCCGTCACACGCTCCAGGCTGTGATAGAGCCGGGCCACCTCCTGCTCCAGAAGCCGGGCCTCGCTGGTCGGCGCCAGCCGGCGCTTGATGCGGGTGAACAACGGATAGCCGATCTCGTGCTCCAGCCCCGCCAGGATCTTGCTCACCGCGGGCTGCGAGACGCCCAGCCGCTCCGCGGCGGCGGTCACCGTGCCGTGCGCCATGATGGCGCGAAAGGCTTCGAGCTGACGCGACGTGATCATCATAACCTCGGCGACTTAACCTCGTCGGACAATGACTTTGACCGTCTCGCGGCTCAAGCCTTTACTCCGACCAGTCAACGTTTTTTCGTGTGAGATCTTTCATGCCTGCGGTTAACCAGTCGATCTTCTCCAGCGATTTCAGGGACGAACCCTACTGGTGGGAGGCCTTCCGGCCGCAAGCCATCACCGCGCCGTCGCTGCCCGGCCGCACCGATGTCGTGATCGTGGGCGGCGGCTATGCCGGCCTCGCGACGGCGCGGGCGCTGGCCGATGGCGGCGTGCAGAGCGTCGTGCTGGAGGCCGACGAGTTCGGCGCGGGCGCCTCGACGCGCAGCGGCGGCGCCCTGAGCGCCGGCCTGTCGATCGGCAAGAGCTTCACCGGCCGCACGCTCGACTATTCGCCCGAACTGGTGCGCGACGTGGTCGGCTGGGCGATCGACGCCTATCGCGCGCTGATCGACCTGGTTGAGCAGGAAGGGATCGACTGCCACCTCGAACAGCGCGGCCGCTTCCTGGGCGCCTGTGCCGCCTCGCACTACGAAGGCCTGCGCACGCGCTTCGCCAAGCTGCGCGATGGCGGCGCCACCGACTGCCGACTGATCACCCGCGAGGAGCAGCGCGAGGAGATTGGCAGCGACTTCTATCACGGCGGCATGGTCTTCGAGACGGCGGGCAAGCTGCATCCCGCCCTGTTCTATGGCGGCCTGCTGGCGGCAGTGCGCCGCCGCAATTCGGTGACCCTGGCGGGTCATTGCCGCGCCACCGGCCTGGCCCGCGACGGCGAGGGCTGGCGGGTCCGCACCAGCATGGGCGAAGTCCGGGCGCGCCACGTCGTCGTCGCCACCAACGGCTACACGTCGGGCGTCACCCCCCGACTGCAGAGGCGGCTGGTGCCGATCGCCAGCCACATCATTGCGACCGAGGAGTTGCCTGCCGACCTGATCCGCGAACTCTGCCCCAAGGGGCGCACCTTCTCCGAGACGCGGCGCGTGCTGCACTATTACCGGATCTCGCCCGACGGGAAGCGCGTGATCTTCGGCGGCCGCGCCCGCTTCACCGAGATCCCCGGCGAACTGCGCGCCCAGCTCCTGCACCAGGCGCTCGTCGAGCGGTTTCCGCAGCTCAGCCACACCAAGGTCACCCACACCTGGCAAGGCAACGTCGCCTTCACCTACGACGCGCTGCCGCATGCCGGCGAACTCGACGGGCTTCACTTCGTCCTGGGCTGCAACGGCTCGGGCGTGTCGATGATGCCGTTCCTCGGTAACGCGATGGGCCAATCGATCGCCGGGCGCCTGCATGGCAAGGTACCCTTCGCCGGAACAGCACTGCCGCCCATTCCGCTCTACTCCGGCAACCCGTGGTTCCTGCCGGTGATCGGTGGCGCCTTCCGCACCCTGGACTACATCGACGAGAAGGTCAGATGAGCGCTTCGTTCTTTTCCGCCGGTTTCGACGAGGCACGCCAGCGCTTCCTCGACGCCTCGACCAAAGCCGGCGCCGCCGTTCAGCATCACATCCATCCGCTGAAGGGCGCAGCGGGTGAGGAAATCGCCACCGATACGACGCTGCTGGGGCCCGCCGACGCGCGCAAGTTGTTCATCGTGAGCTCCGGCACGCACGGGCCCGAAGGTTTTGCCGGCTCGGCCTGCCAGCTCGCGCTGCTGAACGACGAACTGGCAAAGCGTGCCACGAGCCGCGGGATCGCGCTGCTGCTGATCCATGCAGTGAATCCGTACGGCTTCTCGCACCTGAAGCGAACGAATGAGGACAATATCGACCTCAACCGGAACTTCGGAGACTTCTCCCAACCCTATCCCGACAACCCGGTGTACGAGCAGATCCACGACCTGCTGGTGCCGGAGACCTGGCCGCCCTCCGCCGACAACGAGGAACGCCTGACCGCCGCGATGGCGAGCCTCGCAGGACAGCGCGATCCCGGCGTGTCGAGCGGCCAGGCGAAGCATGCGGACGGCCTCTTCTACAGCGGCACGGCGCCGGCCTGGAGCAACGGCACGATCCGCTCGATCCTGCGCGCTCATGGCACGAACAAGCGGCACATCGCCTGGATCGACGTCCATACCGGCCTCGGCCCCTATGGCCACGGCGAGAAGATCTTCGGTCGCCATTCCGAGGAAACCACGAAGCGCGCGAAAGCCTGGTGGGGCAGCGACTTGATCGTCAGCACGGCGTCCGAGTCGGTGTCGCCGCGCACGATCGGGCACATCACGGGCTGCGCCCCAGAGGAATGCCCCGGCGCCGCGATCACGCCGACGACGCTGGAGTACGGCACTGTGCCCAATCCGGTCGTGCGTCATGCGCTGCGCGGCGAGGCCTGGCTGGCGGGCCATCCCGACGCGCCCGCGCCTCTGGTGAGGGACATAAGGCGCGCGGTGCGCGACGCCTTCTTCGTCGATGCCGACGACTGGAAGGGCATGATCCTCGGCCAGTTCCGGGCCCAGGCGCTGCAGACGATCAACGGGCTGATCAATGAACAAAACTAGGGAGGCACCATGATTTTCAAGACACTGCTGGGCGCCGTCGCCGGTCTCGCGCTCGCGATGCCGGCCGCCGCGCAATCGACCCTCAAGATCGTCATGCACTCCGATCTCAAGATCCTCGATCCGGTCTGGGCGTCGGCGCAGATCAGCCGCACGCACGGCTATCTCGTCTACGATACGCTGTTCGGCCTCGACGGCGATCTCAAGCCGCAGCCGCAGATGGTGGGGAACTGGACGGTCGATCCGGCGGGGCTGATCTACAGCTTCACCCTGCGCGACGGGTTGAAGTGGCACGACGGCGCGCCGGTCACGGCCGAGGATTGCGTCGCCTCGCTCAGGCGCTGGGGCAGCCGCGACCCGGTCGGCCTCAAGCTCATGGCCAACGTCAAGGATCTCAGCGCGCCCGACGCGAAGACGATCCGCCTCGAACTCGCCCGGCCCTATGGCCTCGTGATCGATTCGCTCGCCAAGCCGGCGGGGGTCGTGCCCTTCATGATGCCGAAGCGCGTGGCCGACGCGCCGGCCACGCAACAGATCAAGGACCCGACCGGCTCCGGCCCGTTCATGTTCAAGGCCGACGAATGGCGCCCCGGCGACCGGGTCGTGTACGTGAAGAACCCCAACTATGTGCCGCGCGCGGAACCGCCTGCCAATTTCGCGGGCGGCAAGGTGGCCAAGGTCGATCGCGTCGAATGGGTGTCGATCGCCGATCCGCAGACAGCGGTGAACGCGCTGGAGAACAGCGAGGTCGACGCGCTCGAATCAGTGGCACACGACCTGCTGCCGCTGGTCGAGAAGCGGAAGGGCATCGAAGTGCAGCGCGGCGCCTATGCCAGCCAGTATGCGCTCAGACCCAACTGGCTCCATCCGCCATTCAACGATCCCCGCATGCGGCTCGCCCTGGGCTACGCCATCGACCAGAAGGGCTTCCTGGACGCCGCCGTCGGCGACCCGAAGTTCTGGCGCTTCTGCAAGACCTACTATGGCTGCGGCACGCCGCTCGCGTCGGACAAGGGCTCGCAAGGCCTGCTCGAGGGCAATGTCGAGAAGGCCAAGGCGCTTCTGAAGGAGGCGGGCTACGACGGGCGGCCGATCGTGCTGCTGCAGGTGACCGATCTCGCCTCGCTGGCCAATCTCGGCCCCGTCGCCAAGGCGCAGCTCGAACGGGTCGGCTTCAAGGTCGACATGCGTCCGGCCGACTGGCAGACGCACCTCGCGCGCGTCATGCGCAAGGAGCCGCCCGAGGATCGCGGCTGGAACATCACCCTGTCGAGCACGGGCGTCATCGACGTCGCGAACCCGATCACCTCGCTGTTCCTCAACTCGGCCTGCGACAAGGCCTCCGCCGGCTGGTCGTGCGATGCGCAGATCGAAGCGATGCGCGACGCCTTCGCGCTGGAGCCGGAGGCGGCAAAGCGCAAGGCCATCGCCGAGGAGATCCAGGAGCGTGCGCTGCAGGTCGGCACGCACTATCCGCTCGGCGAGTGGTACAGCGCCTCGGCCGTCAGCGGCCGCACGAAGGGCTGGATCCGCCCGCCCTCGACGATCGCCTTCTGGAACGTCGAGATCGCGAAGCGCTGAAGTCACGCGGCTACGACTCCGGCTTCCGCAGCCGGAGCGCCGCGCCGGCCGCCAGCGCGCCGGCCAGCAACAGCATCAGGTCCATGCCGCCGACCGGCCACAGGTGGCGTAGAGCAAGAGTGCGGCCAAGGTGATCGCCGGTGGTCATCCAGTTCAGCAATACGGCGGCGACGGCCAGCGTCGCGATCATGCCCAGCTGCTCGACCCAGGCGTGCGCCGGCCGCGACCAGGCATGGGCGAAGGTTGCGAGCCACACGAGATAGAAGGTCCAGATCTCCAGCGCGGCGCGCTCCCGGCCCATAAACGCTGCGTCCTGCGGCAACAGGCGATTGACCACGAAGAACGCAAGCGTCGCGACGAGAATGCCGCCCACGGAGCCGACCGTCAGTCCTTCCACGATGCGCACACCACGCAACCCCAGCTGCGCATGCCGGCGGCGGCGCGAATCCAGCCAGAACAGGGCGCCTGTGGCGATCAGGACGCATCCCAGCAAGCCGAGCACGAAGTAGAGCCAGCGCAGAGTCCAGTGGCGGAACTGGATGAGATGGAACCCGGAGATGAACCGCGAGGCCGTCACCACCGGCTGCGCGCCGAGCCGTTGGTGCAGCAGTCGGCCCGTCGCCCCGTCGAAGGACGCCACATCCGCCGCGGCGCGTACGCGATCGTCGTTCGCGCGGCTCACCTGCACAACCGCCGCTGCATCGCCAGGATTGCGCACGGTCACGAGGCGCGGCACGTCGCCTTCCCAGCTTTCACGAGCCCGCGTGACCATCTCGTCCAGGGACGCGAGCGTGCCGGGCTTGTTCGCCTTCGCGCGATCGAACAGGTCGAAGGCTTCCGCGCCAAAGGCGCGCCGGTCGCCCTGGTAGGCGACCTGCCACACCGACGAGAAGTAGACCGAATAGAAGACGATCAGGCCCGACAGGGTAATGGCGATGTGGAACGGCAGGCCGAGCACGCCGGCGACATTATGCAGGTCGAGGATCGAGCGGCGCGGTTTCCTGTCGATCCGGAAAGTAAAGAAGTCGGCGAAGAGCTTGCGATGGATGACCACGCCCGAAACGCACAGGACCAACATCGCCATTCCGGCAAATCCCACCAGCCACGAGCCGAGCTGGGCGAAGCGGATGTGCAGATTATAGTGGAACGGATAGAGGAACTGGGAGCCAGCCAGCGTGCCGGGATCGGGTAACGAAGCGCCCGTGATGGGATCGAGATAGCGCACGGCCGGTCCTGACGCCGTACGCCACACCACGCGAAACATTGGCATACGGGCAGTCGGCAACAGGACAGACCAGAAGGACGCGCGCGTTGCAGCCGACTCCTGGATCAGGGGCTGAAGCGTGTCGAGCGGGACGGGTTTCTCCGGCAGCGCCAGCCGTGTCGCCGGCATCATCCAGCGGTCGATCTCGCGATCGAACACGCTCAGCGTACCCATCCAGAAGATGGCGAACAGCAGCCCGGCCAGCACCACGCCAGTCCAGGTGTGGAGCCAGCCCATCGCCCCCCGGAACGTCGGCTCCATCTACGTCGGCCGCAACACGAGCGAACCCTCAGAAGTCCGCCGTCAACGCCAGACGGAAGGTCCGGGGCGCCCCCAGGAACAGCGTCGTGGCACCGGAGCCGCCCGCCCAGTAGTTGTTGTCGAACAGATTCTCGACGTTGAAGCGGATGGCCACCGGATTGCCGGTCGGGCTGTTGTCGGTATCGAAGACGTAGCGTGCGCCGATATCGAAGCGGGTCCAATCCGGCAGGCTGCGCCGCGGCAGGGTCGTATCGATGTATTGGGAGCCGGTGTAAACGACGCGGCCGTTCACGGTGAGACCACGCGCGAACGGTAGATCCCATTCGCCGCTCGCCCTGAGCTGCAGGTTCGGCGAGAAGGGTGCCGTCCAGCCGTCGGTTGCACCGCCCTGAGTCTTGGTCAGGAGCGCATTGAGGAACATTGCGCCGCCGAGCAGACGAACGCCGGGGAGCGGCTCGCCAAAGACGTTCAATTCGAGTCCCTGGTTCTTCTGCTCCCCGCCCAGGAACTGGGTATTCGTGACCGTGTTCGTCAGGATGCTCGGCTGGGTGATCTGGAAAAGGCTCGCTGTCGTCGTGAACTTGCCCCAGTCCGCCTTCACGCCGACCTCGTACTGCGTCGCCTTGAACGGCGGGAACACCTCGCCGGCATTGGCAAACGCGGTACCGACGGTCGTGCCCTGCTGCAGCCCCTGAATGAAATTGCCGTACAGCGAGACGTTCTGCCATGGCTTGAAGACCAACGCGACGGCGGGGCTGAACGCGCTCTGCTCATAGCTGGTGGTGCGGGCGCCGGTGATGACGTTGAAGTTGGAGGCTCCCACCTGCTGCAGTCGCCCGCCCAAGGTCAGCTGGATGCGTTTGTCGGCGGCGGACATCGTGTCAGCAAGCACAAGGCTCTGCAGGCTCTGAGTAGCGGTCTTGCCGGCGGCGGGATTGGCGAGACCGGCCGGCGCCACGTAGACGGGATTGTATATGTTGGTGTTGTAGGCTCTCCCGATGACCGACGCGATACCGCTTGCCGATTCGTAGACCGACCCGCTGAACACGAATTCGTGGCTGATGGGACCGGTCGTGGCCAGCGCCCTCACCCCCGCTTCGCCCGTCAGTATCTGGGCATAGGAATTCTGGACGGCCTGGGATCCCCGCGCCGCGCCATTCTGGTTCGTGATGGTGACGATGTCGGTACTGTAGAGCTGGCCATAGCGGCTGTCATGCACGCCCAACGACGCAAACGCCGTTACCGTTTCGAGCATGTCGACTTCGGCACGGACGACCGCAAAGGCATCCTTCGTCCACTTGTTGCTCCATGCCTGCGCGCCGGGATTGTTGCGAACGTTCGGAGCCCACGGAAGCGGCACGCCAGCGGCAAGGCCTAGATAGGGCACAACGCCCGTAACGAACTCGTACTGGTAGCCGAGGTCGGCGGAGAGCCGGACGTGGTCGCCGCGATAGTCGAGACCCAGTACGCCGAGCAGGCGTTCGTCGGTATTGTACTGGAGGTTCGTTTGGCCGCCGCGATAGACGCCGTTGAAGCGCACGCCGAATTGCTGGTCGTTGCCGAAGCGGCGGCCGACATCCACGGCGCCGCCGAACTGGGCGGCCGAGATGTAATTCAGCGTCGCCTGGGTGAGCGGCGTATCGCCAGCTCGCTTCGGCACGATGTTGACGGTGCCACCGATGGCGCCGGATGGCGACATGCCGTTCAACATTGCACTCGGCCCTTTCAGGACCTCGATACGTTCGGCCATTTCCGGCATCACGGAGTAGGTCGGCAGCAGCCCGAAGAGCCCGCCATAGCTCCAGGCATTGTTCTGGATGTTGAAGCCGCGAATGTTGATGAGCTCGGCGCCGACGCCCGCATCCGGCACATAGAAGCGAACGGAGGGATCGTCGATCAGAACCTCGCGCACCGAGCGCGCCTGCTGGTCCTGTGCCTTCTTCGCCGTGAAGCTGGTCTGGTTGAACGGGGTGTCCATCACGTCGCGGTTTCCGAGTACGCCGAGCTGGCCGCCCGTGGCGACCTGGCCCCCGGCATAAGGCGGCGGGACATTGTCGATCATCGCCTGCGACGGCACCGGGAACATGCCCTGCACCTGCACCGGGTCGAGCTGCAGGGCATCAGACCCCTGCGCGCCGGTGCCGAGTTTCTCGAGAACGACCGTATTGGCTTCGCTGAAGCGCCAGCCCATGCCGGAGCCGGCCAGCAGCGTGCTGAGCGCCTGCGCCACGGTGTACGGACCCGAGAGGCCGGCGGTGCGCTTCCCCGCCAGATCGGCCGATGCGCCGAGCAACCGGATACCCGCCTGGTCGGCCAGTCGCGTCAGCGCCGAATCAAGATCCTGCGCGGGAATGTTGAAATTCACGGTGCGCGGTGCCTGTGCCTGCTCCAGCGTCTGCCGCGCCGGCAGCGACTCGCTCTGGGCGTGGACGAGCGCCGGCCATACCAGACCGGTCGCAATCGTCGACGCGAGCAGCGTACGTGAAACCGGCATCTCGTCCCCCAAAGCTACGCAGCGACGGCGAGCGGCCCCCTTGATGTCGGAGTGCGTCTCAATCTCACCGTCCTGAAGCTACGACGAATGGAAGGACGCGAACTTGCAGCGGCCTCAGCGAATGATCGTCAGAAGGGGTAAATGGACCACCCGCGCCTTGGTCGTCTCTTCGAGCGTGCGCAGCAGCCGATCGGGCTCGTCGAGGTCGAATACACCGGTGACCTGGAGGATCCTGAGATGATCGCTGGCGACGACGATCCGCCCGCGGCGATAGCGCTGTAGTTCGTCGACCACGCTTTGCAGCGAGCGCCGATTGAAGATGAGCTTGCCCCGTTGCCAGGCGGTGAGAGTGTCGACGTCGACGGTGCGGACCCGCGGTCCGCCGACCTCCTCGCCGAAGCCCAATCGCTGCCCCGCCTCGAGCCGGACGGGGGCGGTCTTGCCGATCGTGACCTCGACCGTGCCCTCAGTGACGATGACATGCTTGCACGACTCGTTGCGCCGCACGACGAAGGCGGTACCGACCGCGCGAGCCTGGCTGTTGCCGGCCGTCACGATGAACGGCCGATTGGGATCCCTGGCCACCTCGAACAGCGCCTCGCCGTCATGCAGCGCGACGCGACGCTCGTGACCGGAGTAGTCGACCGAGAGCGCGGTGGCAGTGTTGAGCGAGATCACCGACCCGTCATCCAGGGCCACGCGCTTGCGCTCGCCCAGGGCCGTCGCGTAATCGGCGTAGAGGGCGGACAGAGGTCCCAATAGGTTGAGGCCGGCGGTGACGGTGGCAACGGAAGCGGCGGCTGCTGTGGCGCCTGTGAACAGGGTCCGGCGGCTGATGCGGCTCAGCGCGGGTCGGAACATCAACGGCTCCGCACCCCGACGCATGCGATCAGCCTGACGTGTCTCGGCGACGCCGCGCAGCAGGGCCTCGGCCTCCGCCGCGGCAGCTTCGTGCATTGGCGACCGCTTGCGCCAGCTGAGGAATGCGAACCGATCCTGAGGCGTGGCGCGGCCGGAGCTCAGACGCACCATCCAGTCGATGGCCTCGTCGCTCAGCGCGGTACTCGGCTTTTCCCCCTCATCCGACATTCGACAATCCGATGTGACTCGTTCCCCCGACTCCAACGACGCTTGACGGATAGCCGGCTTGCAGCGATCCCCCGTAAATTATTCGTTATCGTCTTGCCGCAGCCGGTCGCGGCAATGCCGCAGTGCCCGGGCGATATATTTCGCCACCATGCTCTCGGACACGCCGAGCTCACCTGCGATTTCGGCAAAGGACCGACCCTCGACCCGGCTGAGCAGCAGAGCGAAACGCGCTTTCGACGGCAGCTCGTTCAGCGCCTCTTCCAACATGCGCAGACGCTCGCGTGCGAGCGTCCTCGCTTCCGGCGACGGTGTCGGATCGGGCACCGCCTCGCCCGCTTCGAGAAAGGTGAGGTCCGCCGCGATCCGGCCCTCACGCCGCATGGTGTCAATCGCCAGGTTGCCGGCGACGCGATATACAAAGGCCCTCGGGTTCTGGATGTCGAGGGTGGGCGACGGAATGGCCGCCAGCCGAACATAGGTATCCTGAGCCACATCGGCGGCACGCTCGGCATTACCTGTCCGCCGCGTCAGGAAGCGCAGCAGATCCTGGTAGTTCTCGCGAAAGCTCGCGATCAAAGCAGATACGTCGTGCCGCCCCATGGTCCCGGTTCGCTGTCCCGGAACCTGTCTATTCTGCTTGCGAATGATTCGCAAACACTAACGCGCGGACTTACTTCTTCTGGGCGCCCGGCAGGAAGTCGTCGAGCGGGACGCCGAAGCTGTTGAGCGCCCAGGAGACGAGATTGTACTGGCCGACCGTGAAGACGGCGTCCATGAGCTGCTCCGTCGAATAGGTCTTCGACAGGGTGGCCCAGGTCGCGTCGGAGGCGACCGAGTTCTCGAAGAGATCGTCGGCGATCTGCATCAGAGCCGCCTCGTGCTCGCTCCAGCCCTTGGCCTTGGGCCCTTCCTTGAGGTTGGCGATGTCGCCATCGGTGACACCGCCCCGCTTGGCGATCAGCTCGTGCTGCGCGAATTCGTACTCGGCCTGGTTCAACCAGCCGATGCGCAGGATCAGCAGCTCGCGATCACGGAAGGGCAGGGTCTGCTTGGACAGGATGTGGCCGGCGAACGGAGTCCACCGCTTGGTCAGCGCGGGGTGATTGGCCATCACCTTGAAGATGTTGAACACCTGGCCGTTCATGGCGTTCTTCTCGATGGCCTCGCGATCCTCGGCCTTCATGGTCGAGAGGTCACGAATCGGAATACGCTGCTTGCGCTTGATCACCGCTTTCCTCCTTGTCGGTTCCGATTGGACTAACGTTCCCTCGGGCGACCGACAAGGCGAAAGACACTACTTGGCGCGCAGGTTTTCGCGCGGCGGCTGGAGCTTCGCCGCGGCAAGCTTCGCCTGCCCCGGCGTGTTGAACTGATGGCCTTCCAAAGCGAAGAACGGACGGGTGAAGGCATGGAAGCGGAACGCGTTGCCTTCCTTGAGGACGACGCCGGCAGGCTTTCCCCATATTTCGACGACGAAGGGCTCGGGCATGGCGCGGTCTCCTTCAGGCTGAGGTATCTGCGATCGGCTCTGAGATGGTGTCGGCATGGGAGAAGACAATGACCGGAAATGTCGAAACAACAGACCGTCACAGGAGAAGCTTCGCGTACGGCATCAATATGGCGGCAACGCTTTTCCCTGCTGGTGCAGCGCTCATCCTTGCTGAACAATGACACTCGAATGTCACGCACCCTCACCCGCTCTCGCTTCATGGGCATCGCCGCCGGGGCCGGCCTGCTCGTTGCAGGCCACGGTGCCGCGCAGACCGGAGTCCGCATGCATCAGCGCAAGATTCCTTCATCGGGCGAAATGCTGCCCGTCGTCGGCGTCGGCACGTGGCGTACGTTCGACGTCGGCGCAAAGCCGGAGGATCGCGCACCGCTTGCAGAGGTGCTGCGGCTGCTGTTCGCGGCCGGCGGCTCGGTGATCGACACGTCGCCGATGTATGGATCGGCCGAGGCCGTGGTCGGCGACCTTCTGTCCGCCGCCGGTGCCCGCTCCAAGGCCTTCATCGCCACCAAGGTCTGGACGACGGGCCGCGACGCCGGCGTCGCGCAAATGCGCAAGTCGATGGGCCTGCTGAAGACCGACCGCATCGACCTGATGCAGATCCACAATCTCGTCGACTGGCGCGCCCATCTGCCGACCTTGCGCGCCTGGAAGGCCGAGGGCCGCATCCGCTATCTCGGCATCACGCACTACACGCAGAGCGCCCACGACGAACTGGAAAGCGTGATGCGGGCGGAGAAGTGGGATTTCGTCCAGATCAACTACGCGCTCGACGACCGCGCCGTCGAACGCCGGCTCCTGCCGCTCGCCACCGAGCGCGGAATCGCCGTGATCGTAAACCAGCCATTCGGCGGCGGCGGTCTCCTGCGCAAGCTGCTGGGTCGCAAGCTGCCCGACTGGGCCGGCGAGATCGGCGTCACGAGCTGGGCGCAGCTCCTGCTCAAGTTCGTGCTGGCGAATCCCGCGGTCACCTGTGTCATCCCCGGCACCGGCAAGCCCGAGCACATGGCGGACAATCTGCAGGCGGGCTTCGGCGTCTATCCCGACGCGGCGCTGCTCCGGAAGATGATCGCCGAGATCGCTGTCTAAATTGTCATCCTGAGCGAAGCGAAGGATCTAACGCCAATTAGGGAATACTTCGGTCGTTCCGCTAGAGCGTTTCACGTTTTGACGTGAGCGTATCCGGCGCTTTGGATGTAGTTGCAGCATTCGGATGGTCGGATGGTCTTGAGGAGCTTTCCGACGTAGCGCGAGAGGCCTTCCGGGGTTCGCTTC
>JAESFK010000328.1_pt1 | contig 27901 bp, 29 predicted proteins | sample 9269391 | NCBI WGS metagenome assembly JAESFK01 (sample SAMN14506231, study PRJNA617097) | algae metagenome | isolation source: Drouetiella hepatica UHER 2000/2452 and co-occurring heterotrophs from... | place: Slovakia: Slovak Paradise National Park, Hrabusice, Kosice Region | collected 2000-01-01
ACCTGACCATGAAGCGCATCCTCGCCACGGCCGCGACGGCCCTGACCGGCCTCGGCCTCGCCCTGACGTCCGCCGCGCCGGCCCAGGCCAGCGACGCGACCCTGAAGTTCTTCGACTCCGCCGGGAACGTCGTGGCCAAGGCCTGGTACGACGACCTCACCGACAACCTCTGCGTCGTGAGCTACCGGGACCGCCAGACGGCGACCGTCCAGATCGGCCCGGCCGGGGGCGGCACGCGCGCGTCGCGGAGCCACTCGGGGTTCGGGAAGGCGCCGAGCTGCACGGGCAACATGTCCATCGCCGAGGACCGCTCGTTCTGGATGATCGCGTCGTACCCGTCGCGGTCCTCCAAGGACACGACCTTCTTCACGTGATGGGGGCGACGATGAAGCGCACCCTGCTCGCCCTCGCGGCCGCCGCCGGGCTCTGCGCCGGGCTCGCCGGCCCGGCCCAGGCGGCCGACATGACCGTCCGGCTCACGACACCGTCCGGGGCGGTCCACTCGGTCCTCACCTGGGACGACTCCACCGACACGCTGTGCCTGACCCTGCGCTCGGGCTCGGCGTCCGCCTCCGCCGACGCCGACATGCGCCTCGGCAGCACCTCGTACGCGGCGCTCGGCGTCCGCCCCGGGAAGACGCGGGACTGCACCGGCAACCTCTCCATCCCGGAGGACCGATGGGCCCAGATGCGGCTCTACGGCGGGACCGACCGCTTCCACGACACGACCGGCTGGCGCGGCTTCCACACCTGAGCGACAGCGGCCCGCGCGTCCCTCTTCAGCCTCGCGCGGGCCGCTGGCAGGATGTGCCCGTGCCCGCCCTCGACCTCGCCGCGACGCAGCGAGCCAAGTGGGACCTGCTGCGTGACTACCTGACGTCCTACGCGGAGCACCGGCCCGTTCGCAAGGTCACGGTCGTCGGCAACGCCCCGGTCCAGCCCGACCCGGCGCGCGTCGCGGACATCCAGAGCAGCGACCTCGTCATCCGGGTCAACTCGCTCGCCCTCGACGAGCCGGACGGCCCCCCCTGCGTCGGCACCCGGTGCAACGCCCTCATCACCTCGCGCTACGCGCCGGTGACGCCGTGGACGTTCCGGAACTACAAGCGCCGCGCCTACCTCATCCCCCAGGCCGGGTTCGGGGTGCGCTCCAGCCTGATGCCGCAGCCCGGGTACTGGCCCGCCGACCTCGGCACGCTCCCCATCCCCTACGCCCCGGTGGTCGCCGAGCTCAAGGACCTGCTCGACCCCGGCCACCAGCCCGGCAAGCTGATCCCCACCACGGGGACGCTCGCCTGCTGGCTGGCCCACGAGCTGTTCCCCGACGCCGACTTCCTTGCGACCGGGTTCTCGTTCCTCGACGGGACCCAGCAGGAGGCCTGGCGCTACCAGAGCGGCGGCGGAAGCCCCGTCATCCCCCAGCACCGCCTGGACCTCGAGGGCGCCCTGCTCCGGTCCTGGATCGCCGACGGCAGTCTCCGAGTACACCTCTGATGGAGGACGACGTGACCACTCCCGCAGCCGACACCGCGACACCGGCCGGCTCCGACGGCGCCTACCGGAAGGCGCGCCGCAGCTTCGGTACCTGGCGCCGCAAGGTCGTCGACCCCGACGACCTCCGCGGTCGCCAGCGGCTCCTCAAGCAGCGGGTGGACCAGCAGGCCAAGCAGCTGGCGGCCCTCAAGGAGTCGACGGCCAAGCTGCGGGCGACGGTCACCGAGCAGAACCGGCGGATCCGCGTCGTCGAGCAGGCGTCCGAGCACCGGGAGCGCGAGCACGGCAACCTGACCATCCAGGTCGGGCGTTGCCAGGAGCTGCTCGGCGAGTTCGAGGAGCGCCTGCGCGACGAGCGCTTCATCACCGAGCCCGGCGAGGAGGCCGAGGCCCGGCGGCTGGTCGACGAGATCCGCCGGGAGCACGAGCAGATCCGGGTGCGCATGCAGGCCGTCGCCCAGTACGAGGACCGGCTCCGACGCATCGAGGCCGCGGTGGCCGACCTGGGCAGCGAGAAGGCTCAGTAGGTCCGGACGACGCGGTCGGCACGCTCGCGGGTGGCCGCGACGAGGAGTGCGTTGGGCTCGTCGACGGCGGCGATCCAGCTGCGGGCGAGCTCGGGGGACTTGCCGAAGGTGACGTGGCGCTCGACGAGGGCGCTCGCCCGCCGCTCGGGGTCGGCCTCGCAGAACCACACCTCGTCGACGACCTCGCGCACGAGCGACCACGGCTCCTCGTCGAGCAGCAGGTAGTTGCCCTCCGACACGACGAGGCGTGCCGAGGGGGGCACCTCGATGGCCCCGGCGAGCGGCTGCTCGAGGTCCCGGTCGAACCCGGGCGCGAAGACCGGGTGCGCCGGTCGCGAGCGCAGGAGGCGCAGCAGCTCGAGGTAGCCCCAGCCGTCGAACGTGATGGCCGCCCCCTTGCGGTCGCGCGTCCCGTGCGCCTCGAGGACCCGGTCGGCCAGGTGGTAGCCGTCCATCGGGACGTGCACCGCGAGCCCGGGCTCCTCGGCGTTCAGCGCGGCGACGAGGCCCTCGGCCAGCGTGGTCTTGCCCGCACCCGGGACGCCGGTGATGCCGAGCAGCGCGCGGGGAGCGTCACCGAGGACGGCGCGGGCCGCGGCGAGGAGGTCATCGGTCACGGCCACCAGCCTGCCACGGGGGCACGCCCGCGGGCCCTCACGCCCAGGGTGGGCGGGCGAACGTCGCCTCCTCCTCCTCGACGTACGCTCTCGGCCGCTGCCGGCCGTGGGCCGTGACGCGCGCAAGGGCCGCGGCGGCACGCGCCCCCTCGGAGAGCTCGCGCTCCAGCTCGAGGGCGGAGGCCTCACGGTCGACGGGGTCCGGCACGGCCGAGACCTCGGCGAGCAGGCGACGCACCAGGTCGTGGACCGGCGGCAGGGTGGTGGGGGTGACGGCTGCGGGATCAGTGGTCATGTCATGTCCCGACCGAGCCGCGCGGGCGGCTCCGACGACAGCGGGTCGGACGGGCGCCTGGTGCTCCCGCACACTTCGACCCTACGTCAGCAGGCTACTCCCGCAGCCGGTTCCACAACAGGGGTGGAGCCGACGGCGCGGCGCACGTCACGCCCAGGGCGCTCGGCCCTGCGCGTGGTCCTCGACCGCTGCGATGCCGGCGGCCGTCTCGCGCCCCAGGGGCCCTCGGGCCTCGCGGGCGATCGAGCGCGCCTCGGCCGCTGCGTCGAGGAGCACCGCCTCGAGCTCGAGGCCGGCCCGTTCGCGGTCCGTCGCATCGGGCAGGTCGGCGACTGCGGCGAGCAGCCGGCGCACCACGCTGTCGGGCGTCTCGGTGGGGACGGCTCGGGCGGGCGTGCTGGTCATGACATGGTCCCCACGGAGGCGCTGACGCGGCTCGGGTCGACGTCGGGCCGGGCGGGAACTCGGACACCCCCGCGCAGGTCGGCCCTACTCCCCGAGCCTACGCCGGATGCCGACCCGTGCCGACCACGGCGCTCAGCCACAGGCGGTCACGCGCCAGAGGGTCGTGCCTCCGGCGCGGTCGACGGGCTCGAAGCCGGGCGCCCCCGCGACGTCGAGGCCCGCGTACTGGGCGCGCCGGGCATCCCCGCCCCAGAAGCGCGACGGGCCGGTGAGCACGTGCGTCACGCCCAGCCGGCGGACGGCGGCGCAGACGTCCGGCCGGGCGCTCGCCTCGCGCAGGTCGGCGCCCAGCAGGGCGCGGTCGGGGTCCCACCGGCCGGTGAGGTGCGGGAAGAGCGGCTGCCGTTCGCCGAGGGCACCGGACTCGGCGGCACCGTCGAACGGGCTGCCGGCCACGACACCCCCGTCGGGCACCGCCTGCGGCAGCCGTTCGAGGAGGGCGGTGGCTCGCGGGTCGAGGATCGCCTCGGACCGGTACCACCAGCCGGTCACCGTGCGGGTGGCCGACCACGACAGGCCTCCCGTGAGCACCACCACGGCCGCGAGCAGCGCCGCCCCGGACACGCGCACCGAGGCCCCCGGCGCCAGCACGCGGAGCTGTTCGGCCAGGGCGTCGACACCGGCGGCGGCCAGCGGGACGGCCGTCACCCCGGCGAGCGCCGCCAGCCGGAAGGCGTCGTCGTACCAGGGACCGCTCGCCAGCCGAGCCACCCAGGAGTCGCTCCCGGCGACGAGGGCGAAGAGCGCCCCACCCGTCAGGTGAAGGGCGAGGAGCCACCGCAGCCGGACCCGTCGCCATGCGACGACGCAGCCGAGGACGGTGAGTCCGGCGACCGCCAGCGGGATGGGCAGGCGCTGGGGCGAGAGGAGCAGCCACTCCCCCGCGGCCTGGGCCATCGACTGGCGGGCCGGCCACGACGTCCCCCGGGTGGCGGCGAACACGGGCGACCACGCGACGAGCCAGACCGTGGCCGGCACGGCCGCGAGGGCGACCCACCGGGCGCGCCCGCCCCGGGGCCAGCCCACGACGACGGCCACGACGACCCCGAGCACCACCAGCGAGACCACCGTGTTCGGGTGCGCGAGACCGAGGCCCGCGACGGACACGAGCAGCAGGAAGGTCGCGGCGGCGCGGCCCACGGGGAGGTCCTCGCCCGCGCGCAGGACCAGGACGACCAGGGCCAGGGCTGCGGGGAGGGTGGCCGTCCCCAGCGCGTTGGGCCAGAGCGTCCCGTACGAGGCGAGAACCACCGGGGACGCGGCGACCCCGGCCGCCAGCGCGCCCGCCGCGGCGAGCGGCAGCGGCCGCCCCCCGAGCGCCACCCGGGCCAGGGCGACGGCGCCGAGCGGCCAGACGAGCCCGAGCACGACGGCGGCCACGACGTTCGAGGCGACGACCACGGGCACGCCCGCGCCCCCGGCGACCAGTGCGACGAGGTCGTGCCACACCGCCGGGTAGAAGCCCCGGCTCGCCCCGGGTGCGGTCAGCGTGCCGAGCGTCAGCGACGACCCGTCCCCGCTGGTCAGCACGTGCCACGCGGCCGAGAGGTGGAAGACCGCGTCGAAGGTCTGCGGCCACCGGGTGACGTCGCCGACGCCCCGGGCGAAGCCGACGACGAGGGCCGCTCCCCCGGCCAGCACCCCGAGTCCGGCGGCGAGCCAGGCCGCGGGCCCGTCACCACCGACCGGGAGCGGCCCCCCGCGTCGGGCGACCGCACGCACCGCGAGGGCGCCCAGCCCCGACCCGGCCGTCCCGACGACGACCACTCCCCAGGACCACCGCACGCCGACCAGCCCGGCGACGACGGCCGACACCCCGACGACCCCCACCGACACCGCCGGGGCGAGCACCACGCGCAGCACCCCCCGGACCCCGGCGAGCACCGTCAGCGCCAGCCCGGGGCCGAGCAGGAGGGCGGCGGCCACGAGGAACGCCGGCGCGGTGTCCCACCAGCTCACAGGACCGCTCGGAGGTGCTCGACCGCCGGCACGACCGGCCCGTCGTGCACGAGCCGGCCGGAGTCGAGGACGACCCCGCGCCGGCAGAGCCGTTCGACCAGCGGCAGGTCGTGGCTGACGACGACGAGCGTGCGACCCTCCGCGGACAACCGCTCGATGCGGGTGAGGCACTTGTCGCGGAACGCCTCGTCGCCGACCGCGAGCACCTCGTCGACGAGGAACACGTCCGGTTCGGTGTGCACCGCGACCGAGAAGGCGAGCCGCAGGAACATCCCCGAGGAGTAGAAGCGCACCTGGGTGTCGAGGAACGGGCCGATGTCCGCGAACTCGACGATCTCGTCGAACCGGGCACGGATGGCCGCAGGGCCCATCCCGAGGATCGAGGCGTTGAGGTGCACGTTCTCGCGCCCGGTGAGGTCGGGATGGAAGCCGGCGCCCACCTCGAGCAGCCCCGCGAGCCGGCCGCGCACCCGGACCCGCCCGGTGTCGGGGGCCATGACGCCGGCGACGAGCTTGAGCAGGGTCGACTTGCCGGACCCGTTGCGCCCGAGCAGGGCCACGGTCTCGCCCTCCTCGATCGCCAGGTCGAGCGGCGCCAGGGCGTGGAAGTCCTCGTGGCGCGGGCGGCCCTGCACGGCCCAGACGAGGCTCTCCTTGAGGGAGTGCGTGTGCCGCAGCCGGAAGTGCTTGGAGGCTCCCTCGACCGACACCGCGACCTGCCCGGCCACCTCAGAGCTCCTGCGCGAAGCGGCCGGAGAGCCGGCGGAAGACCGCCTGCCCGAGGACGACGAGGGCCGCCGCGACGGCGAGGGCCACGAGGGTGCGCCCGAGGAGGTCGGCGGGCACGAGCGCGGCGTTGCCCGGCGACGCTCCTGCCCAGGTGGCCCGGTGGACGAGGTCGACGGCCACGGTCAGCGGGTTGTGCTGGTACAGAGCGAAACCCAGCGAGCCCGACCCGAGCAGGCTCTCGACCAGGTGTGTCGGGTAGAGCACCGGCGAGGTCCACACGAGCACGGTGAGCACCAGGTCGACGACGTTCTCGACGTCACGGAACAGCACGTCGACGGCGGACAGCAGCAGCCCGAGACCGGTGGCGAGCAGCCCCGTGAGCACGACGCACGCGACGAGCGCCCCCACCCCCACGGCGTCGGGACGCCACCCGGCGACGAGCGCCCCCACGAGGAGCACGACGAGCTGGGGCAGCAGGTGCACCCCGGCGACGCACACGCTGGCCACCGGGAAGAGCTCGCGCGGCAGGAAGACCTTGCGCACGAGCTCGCCGTTCGCGACGACCGAGCGGGTCGCGTTGCCGAGCGCCTCGGAGAACGCCGTGACGACGACGAGGCCCCCGAAGAGGTACACCGCGTAGTCGTCGATGCTGTTCTGCCGCAGCACGAGCCCGAGCCCCACGAAGTAGACCGCGAACGTGACGGCGGGCTTGACGTAGGACCAGCCGAGCCCGAGCAGCGAGGCCCGGTAGCGGACGCGCAGCTCCTTGCGGACGAGGAGCCCGAGCAGGTAGCGCCGGCGGGCGACCTCCGTGAGGCCCCCGCCGACGCCCTGGACGACGAGCTCGGTCACGGGCGGTCCAGGCCCAGCGTGCGGCGCCAGGCCTCCTCGCCGGCGAGCTCGGGCAGGGCCGCGCGGTAGCGGGAGGCGAGCTCGGGCCAGCGGGTCAGCAGCTCGCGGTGCACGTCGACCGCCTCGGCCAGCGCCCGGCCGGCCTCACCGCGCGAGCGGCGCAGCCAGGCCAGGCCCCCGCCGTCCGCCGTGGCGACGAGTGCCGAGTCCAGCCGGGCCAGCGACCACCATCCGGCATCGGCGGCGGCCACCTCCTGCTCGGGCGCGTCGTGCGACCCCGGAGCCACGGGCGTCACCTGGTGGACCAGGCCGGCGACCCCGGCGAGGATGGTCGCGACCCGGCTCTCGGGACGCGTCGGGTCGGGGTCCTTCTTCCGGCGTCGTCGGGGGGTCACGGGCGCGAAGTCGTCGGCGTCGGGGCGCACCTGGGCGTCCGGGTGTCCGGCCCGCAGCGCCCGCACCTCGCCGAGGGTGGTGCCGAGCTCGGCGTGCATCGCCTCGGGCCCGCGCAGCACGTCGCGCAGCGCGCGGGTGCGGAGTGCTGCCGCCCCGTACTGCATCGCGAGGACGTGCTTGACGGAGATGAGCAGGCTCTCGCGGACCAGCCGTCCGCCGCGGTCGTAGCGCGAGTGCAGGAGCGCGGCGACGATGCGGTTGCGGGCGTGGAAGTAGGCCTGCCAGTCGACGCTGTCGTCCTTGTCGGTCCACGGCACGTGCCACACCGCCGCACCGGGCAGGGACACCGTCGGGTGGCCGGCCTCGGCCGCCCGCAGCCCGAACTCGGCGTCGTCCCACTTGATGAAGAACGGCAGCGAGAGGCCCACGTCGCGCAGCACCGCGGTCGGCACGAGGCACATCCACCACCCGGTGTAGTCGGCGTGCAGCCGCCGGTGCAGCCACGGCGTGGCGCGCAGGGTGCGCCGCGCGAGGTCGTGGTCGTGCACCGACGGCGCCGCCGGCGCCCAGCGGAACTGCCAGGGCCGCACCACCTCGGCGACGGCGTGGAGCACCGAGCGCTCGTGCATCGAGAACATGTGGCCGCCGACGACCGTCGGGCGACGGCAGTGCCGGCGGAACGCGATGGCGCGGGCGATGCCCTCGGGCTCGCAGACGACGTCGTCGTCGAGGAGCAGGACGTGCTCGGAGACACCGGCGTCCAGCGTCTCGAGCATCGCCCGGGAGAAGCCGCCCGAGCCGCCGAGGTTGGCCTGCCGGATGACCCGGAGCCGGTCGCCGAGGAGGCGCTCGGCCGCCGGGAAGGCCGGGTCGTCCTCGACGGTCCGCCGGCCCTGGTCGACGACGACGACCGCGTCGAGGACGTCACAAAGCTCGTCGGCGGCGCCCAGCTGGGCGAGTAGCGCCGCGCACGACGCCGGTCGGTCGAAGGTCGTGATGCCGATCGTGGTGCCGGTGGGACGCAGGGCGCCCGGGTCCGCCACGGGCACGGACCAGTCGGCCTCGTCGAGGACCAGGCCGCCGCTGCCGGCGACGAGGTCGAACCAGTACCAGCCGCCGTCGGCGAAGGAGTCCAGCGGCAGCCGGACCTCGTGCGACGACGAGCCGGTGAGCGGGCGGCTGGTCACCCGGGCCGTGGCGCCGCGCGCCGAGGACCGGTAGACCATCAGCACACCGTCACCGGTGGCACGCAGCCGCAGCACCACCTCGCGGGCCGAGGTCCACCGGCGCCAGTACGACGCCGGGAAGCCGTTGAGGTAGGTGCCGAAGGAGGCGCCGACGCCCTCGTCGAGCCGGTACGAGCGCCGGCCGAGCACCTGGTCGGGGTGCTGGTCCGACGGCAGCGACACGACGGGGAGGGTCTCGTCGACGACGGGCTCCTGGACGTGCCGGCCGTCGACGTAGAGGGGCAGCACGTCGAGGTCGCCGTCGAGGGGCAGGACCACCCGGGCGACGACCTCGAGCGCCTCGCCCGGCACCTGCCGGGTGCCGTCGGCGAGGACGGCCCGGTCGGCGCGCTCGTCGACGGCCGTCATCGGGCACCCCCGAGGGAGCGGGCGGAGGCCCGGCGACCGGTGGCCAGCAGGTCGTCGAGCTCGTTGTCGACGAAGGTCAGCGCCGAGGCGATGGCCATGTGCATGTCGAGGTACTTGTAGGTGCCGAGGCGGCCGCCGAAGTGCACGCCGAGACCGCGCTCGAGGGCGGCCAGCTCGCGGTAGGCGGCCAGCCTCTCCCGGTCGGCCGGTGCGGCCACCGGGTAGTAGGGCTCGTCGCCGGCCTCGGCGAAGCGCGAGTACTCCCGGACGACGACGGTCCGGTCGCTCGGGTAGTGGGTGCGCTCGGGATGGAAGTGCCGGAACTCCAGCACCCGCGTCCACGGCACGGACTCGTCGGCCTCGTTGAGCACCGCGGCCCCCTGGTGGTCACCGACCGGCAGGACCTCCTGCTCGAAGTCGAGGGTGCGCCAGCCGAGGGTGCCGTGCGCGTCGCCGAACCACCGGTCGACGGGCGCCGTGACGACGACGGGCACCTGCCCGACGAGCCGGTCGCGGTGCAGGTCGTGCTCACCCGCCAGCACGTCGGTCTCCAGCCGCACGTCGATCCGCGGGTGCTCGGCCATCCGGGTCAGCCACGCGGCGTACCCGTCGACCGGGAGTCCCTCCCAGGTGTCGTTGAAGTACCGGTTGTCGTAGGTGAAGCGCACGGGCAGGCGGCTGATGACCTCGGCCGGCAGCTCGGTGGGGTCGGTCTGCCACTGCTTGGCGGTGTACCCGCGCACGAACGCCTCGTAGAGCGGGCGCCCGATGAGCGAGACCGCCTTCTCCTCGAGGTTGCGCGGCTCACCGGTCAGCTCCGCGGCCTGCTCGACGACGAGGGCCCGCGCGGCACCCGGGCCGTGGGCGCTGCGGAAGAACTGGTTGAGCGTCCCGAGGTTGATCGGCATCGGGAACACCTCGCCGTGGTGCACGGTCCACACGCGGTGCACGTAGTCGGTGAAGGCGGTGAACCGGTTGACGTACTCCCAGACGCGGGCGTTGCTCGTGTGGAACAGGTGCGCGCCGTAGCGGTGCACCTCGATGCCGGTCTCGGGTTCGACCTCGCTCCAGGCGTTGCCGCCGATGTGGTCGCGCTTCTCGAGGACGAGCACGTCGAGTCCCCGCTCGGCGGCCCGCTCGGCGACGGTCAGTCCGTAGAGGCCGGACCCGACGACGACGAGGTCGGCCCGCGTCACGCGTCCTCCTCGGTCCCGGTGCGGGCGACGGGCGGCGCGACCGGCCTCCCCGAGGACGGGTGGCGGTGCCAGGCCGGGGCGACGGGCAGGGCGAGCTCGGTGGCCGTCGTCGGGTCGGTCGTGAAGGTGTGCCGGTAGGCGCGGCGGCGGACGGCGGTGGGGACGAGCCGGTAGCCACCCCGGACCACGCTGTTGCGCAGCAGCTGGCCGGTCGTCGTGAAGCCCTCGGATCGCAGGCGGCGCTGGAGGCGGAGCTCGGAGCGCAGTTGTCGCACACCGCCCTTGCGCTCGTAGGCACCGGCCCCGACGCGGTAGCGGACGAGGGGCTCCTCGAGGTTGGCGACGACGGCGCCGTTGGCGATCATCCGGGTGAAGACCCAGTAGTCCTCCATGAACGGCAGCTCGCGGTAGCCCCCGGCGGCGAGCACGGCGCTGCGGCGGTACACGACCGTGGGGTGGTTGAACGGGTTGCGCCAGCGGGCGGTCGTGGCGATCTCCGCCGGCTCCAGCGGCGGCACGCGCAGCACCCCTCCCCCGACCCGCACGTCGGTGTCCTCGACCTCGAGGATCGCGGCGCCGACGAGGTCGGCGCCGGCCTCGACCACGGGCAGCTGGACGAGGAAGCGGTGCGGCATCGAGATGTCGTCGGCGTCCATCCGCGCGATGACGTCGTGCCGGCAGGCGGCGAGCCCGCACTGGAGGGCCTGGGCCAACCCGACGTTGTGCGACAGGCGCAGTCGCCGCACCGGCACGGGCGACCCGGCCTCGAGCTTCTCGAGGGCCGAGGCCAGCTCGGCGCCGACGTGGCCGTCCTGGACGACGACGACCTCGTCGGGGCGCCGCAGCTGTTCGTGCACGGTGCTGCGGAAGGCGGCGACGAGGTGGTCGGGTCGGTCGCCGCGGTAGACGGGCAGGAGCAGGGAGAACGGTTCGCTCACGTCGTCGACGCTAGGGACGGCAAGGGTACGGATGGTGAACTCGCCACGGCCGCAGGGTGACCGGTGCCCGGCCAACCGATCGCGTCACAGCCCGACCGACACGTGGGCCACCCCTCCCGTTCACCTCGGCGTCGTGGCGGGCTCGCCCGGCGGCCCTAGCGTCGCCGTCGTGACCCCGACCGCCCCTCGCGTCGTCGCCGTCGTCGTGTCCTACCGGCGACCCGGCCTGCTCGCGCGCGGCCTGGCCGCCCTCGCCGCCCAGGACCGCCGCCCCGACCACCTCGTCGTCGTCGACAACGCCGACGACCCGGTGACGCGCGACGTCGTCGACGCGTGCGACCTGCCGGTCACCTACCTTCCCTCGGCCACCAACCTCGGCGGCGCCGGTGGCTTCGCCTACGGCGTGCTGACCGCCCGCGCACTCGGGGCCGACTGGGTGTGGATGGCCGACGACGACGGTCGACCGGCCACGACGACGACCCTCGGCACGCTGCTGCGCACGGCCGCGGAGGAGGAGCTCGCCGTCGTCGCCCCGGTCGTCCTCGACGTCGACGACCCGTCCCGGCTCGCCTTCGGCCTGAGGGTGGGGACGCGGCGCGCGGCGGCCCGCGACGACCTCCCGGCCACGGGCCTGCTGCGAGGAGTCGTCAACCCGTTCAACGGGATGCTCCTGTCCTCGCACGCGCTGGACGCCGTCGGCGTGCCCGACCCGCGGCTCGTCGTCCGCGGCGACGAGGTCGAGGTCCACCGCCGGCTCGTGCGCAGCGGGCTGCCGTTCGGCACCTGCCTCGACGCCGCCTGGCTCCACCCCTCGGGCGCCCGCGACGTGGTCCCCCTGCTCGGCGGCAACGTGCCGGTCTACGTGCCGGCCGACCCGGAGCGCGCTCGCGTGGCCTACCGAAACCTCGGGTGGCTGACCAGCCAGCCCGGGATGCGCTGGCGGCGCTGGCCGGACGAGGCGCGCTACGCCTGGTACCACCTCGTCGTGCGGCGCGACGCCGAGGCGTGGCGGGAGTGGCGCGAGCGCTCGGCGGCCGGCCGCCGGGAGCAGTTCGTCTCCTGAGGCCGCGCCCCGGCGAAGGGGCGCCGGCCCGCCGGGTCAGCTGTCGAAGCCGATGCCGACGGCGTCCATCCCTCGCAGCCACAGGTTGCGCCGGCCCGTGCGGTCCTCGGCGGCCAGGCTGGCCCGGGTCGCCTTGACCCCGATGGTGCGCAGCGGCTCGGGCGGGAACGGCAGCGGCTTGCGGCGGACCATCCCGAGCCGGGTCACCTCGGTGTCGCGGCCGTTCACGAGGTCGAGCGCGACGCGCGCCCCGAAGCGGGTGGAGGCCACGCCGAGCCCGGTGTAGCCGACGGCGTAGGCCAGCCGGCCGCCGAGCGCGGTACCGAACACCGGCGTGAACCGGGAGGTCGTGTCGATGACGCCCGCCCACCGGTGGGTGAAGCGCAGCCCCTCGAGCTGCGGGAAGATCTCGAGGAAGTGGCCGGCCAGCAGGTCGTGGGACTCGGACTGCTCGAGCCGCGGGTCGATCCGCCCCGGGAAGTGGTAGTTCGCGTCGAAGCCGCCGAAGAGCACCCGGTCGTCGAGGGTGCGCCGGTAGTAGTGGAACCGGTTCCCCGCGTCGGTCAGGCCCTCCCGGCCCTGCCACCCGATCGCCGCCAGCTGCTCGGCCGACAGCGGCTCGGTCATCAGGACGTGGTCGTAGACGGGCAGGGTGTACCAGGCGAGCCGGCGCAGCACGCCGCGGAAGGCGCCCGTCCCGACGACCACGCGCCGCGCGTGCATGCTCCCCCACTCGGTGCCCACCCTGACGCCGTCGCCGTCCTCGTCGAGACCGGTGACGGCGGTGTCCTCGTGGAGGCGCACCCCCAGCCGCTCCGCCGCGGCGGCCAGGCCCCAGACCAGCCGGGCCGGGTCGACGAGCCCGACGGTCGGGTCGAACATGCCGCCGAGGTAGCGCGGCGAGTCGACGCGAGCCCGGGCGGCCGCGGCGTCGAGCAGCTCGACCTCGACCCCGTGCTCGCGGTGCAGGTCGTGCGCCTCGCGGACCGTGGCGACCTGCCGCTCGTCGAGGGCGAGGGTCAGCTCCCCGGGCACGTGCAGGTCGCAGTCGATGCCGTACCGCTCCACGGCATCCGCGAGCGCCGCGAAGTTCTCCTCGCCGAGCCGCTCGAGCGTCGCCACCTCGTCGGGCCAGCAGGCGACGCCCTGGGCCAGGCCGTGGGTCAGCGACGGCGAGACGAAGCCGCCGTTGCGCCCCGAGGCGGCGATGCCGAGCCGGCCGCGCTCGAGGAGCACCACGTCGAGCGACGGGTCGTCCTCCTTGGCCTGGACGGCGGCCCAGAGCCCGGTGAAGCCACCCCCGACGACGACGAGGTCGGCGCGGTGGCCGTGGCCGGTCAGCGCCGGGCGGGGGTCGGGGCGCAGGGCCGGGCGGTCGGTCCAGAAGACGTCGGGCACGGCGTCGGCGAGCGAGGCGCGGACGGCGGCGGGCGCGACGGACATGGCCGCATCATGCCGCACCGCGGTCCGGCAGGATCGGGGCCATGACCGAGCGCCTCCTCGCCCCCGACGTGAGCACCCTGCCGCTGGCCCACGAACCACTGCCCGCCGACGAGGTGGTCGTCGGCTCGCCCACGGCCGCGGCCCGCACACTCGGCACGGTCGGCGACGTCGAGGTGGGGCTGTGGGAGATGACCGCCGGCACCGCGCGCGACACCGAGGTCGACGAGGTGTTCGTCGTCCTCGCGGGCGCCGGCACCGTCGCGTTCGAGGACGGGGAGGTGCTGGCCCTCGCGCCGGGCACCGCCGTCCGGCTCCGGGCCGGCGAGCGGACCACCTGGACCGTCACGAGCCCGCTCCGGAAGATCTGGGTCGCCTGAGCGAGGTCTCGGAACGGTCACGATCGCGACACGTCGCGGGGCTGGCATTTCCCTGAGAGCGCTCCCCCTGACTAGGTTGCTGGTGCATGAGCGAAGCCCTCGTCGTGATGACCGACGTCAACAAGCACTTCGGCGACCTCCACGTGCTCAAGGACATCAACCTCACCGTCGGGAAGGGCGAGGTCGTCATCCTCATCGGGCCGTCCGGCTCGGGGAAGTCGACGCTCTGCCGCACCATCAACCGGCTCGAGACCTTCGAGTCCGGCTCGATCACCATCGACGGCAAGGCCCTGCCCGAGGAGGGCAAGGAGCTCGCGGCGCTGCGCGCCGACGTCGGTATGGTCTTCCAGTCCTTCAACCTCTTCGCCCACAAGACGATCCTCGAGAACGTCACCCTCGGCCCGATCAAGGTCCGCGGCATGAAGAAGGCCGAGGCCGAGAAGCGGGCCATGGAGCTGCTCGAGCGGGTCGGCGTCGCCCACCAGGCGCAGAAGTACCCGGCCCAGCTCTCCGGCGGCCAGCAGCAGCGCGTGGCCATCGCCCGCTCGCTCGCGATGGACCCCAAGGTGATGCTCTTCGACGAGCCGACCTCGGCCCTGGACCCCGAGATGATCACCGAGGTCCTCGACGTCATGGTCGAGCTCGCGAAGAGCGGCATGACCATGATCGTCGTCACCCACGAGATGGGCTTCGCCCGCAAGGCGGCCAACCGCGTCGTCTTCCTCTCCGACGGCCAGGTCGTCGAGGAGGGCACCCCCGAGCAGTTCTTCACGAACCCCACGAGCGAGCGCGCCAAGGACTTCCTCGGGAAGATCCTCACCCACTGACCCACGAGGAACGGCACACCGCGGCGGCCCGACCGGGTCGCGGCACCGACAGGGAGGAACAGCACATGACGACACGACGATGGGGTGCGGTCGCGGCCACCGCGGCACTCGCCCTCGGGCTCGCCGCCTGTGGCTCGGACGACGGCGGCGCGGACAGCGGCTCCGGCGGAGACAGCGGCGGCGGCAGCATCAAGATCGGCATCAAGTACGACCAGCCGGGCCTCGGCCTCAAGCAGGGCAACGACTACACCGGCATGGACGTCGACGTCGCCACCTACGTCGCCAAGGAGCTCGGCTACGACGAGGGCGACATCGAGTGGGTCCAGGCCCCGAGCGCGCAGCGCGAGAACCTCATCTCCACCGGCCAGGTGCAGCTGATCTTCGCGACGTACTCGATCACCGACGCCCGCAAGGAGAAGGTCTCCTTCGCCGGCCCGTACTTCGTCGCCGGCCAGGACCTGCTCGTGCGCGCCGACGACAGCTCGATCACCGGCCCCGACACCCTCGACGGCAAGAAGCTCTGCTCCGTCACCGGGTCGACGTCGGCGCAGAAGGTCAAGGACCAGGTGCCCGGGGTCAACCTCCAGGAGTTCGGCACCTACTCCGAGTGCGTCGCGGCGCTGGTCTCCAACGGCGTCGACGCCCTGACGACCGACGACACCATCCTCGCCGGCTACGCCGCCCAGGAGCAGTACAAGGGCAAGCTCAAGGTCGTCGGGCAGACCTTCTCCGAGGAGCGCTACGGCGTCGGCCTCAAGAAGGGCGACACGGCCCTCTGCGAGAAGGTCAACGCCGCGATCACGAAGATGGTCAACGACGGCGCCTGGCAGAAGGCGGTCGACGACAACCTCGGCCCGGCCGGGTACAAGCCGGGCGCGGGCAACCCGCCCACCCCGGACGCCTGTTCCTGACCCTGCCTCGTCCGTGACACCGCCCGCCTCCCCGGCGGGCGGTGTCACGGTGCGGGACTCCCGAGCACCGGCAGAAAGGTGAGCCGATGGGCGACATCCTCGAGAACTACGACATCCTCGGCGCGTTCTGGGTGACCATCCAGCTCTCCGTGCTCTCCGCGGCCGGAGCCCTGGTCGTCGGGACGGTCATCGCCATCCTGCGGATCTCGCCGGTGGCGGTCCTGCGGACCCTCGGCTCGCTCTACGTCAACCTCCTGCGCAACACCCCGCTGACCCTCCTCATGGCGGCGAGCATCCTCGGACTCACCTACATCGTCGGCCTGCAGATCTCCCAGGACGCCCCCCGCAACGCCTACTGGTGGGCGGTCATCATGCTGACCGTCTACCACGCCGCCTTCGTCTGCGAGGCCCTGCGCAGCGGCGTCAACACCATCCCCGCCGGCCAGGCCGAGGCGGCCCGCTCGATCGGGCTGACCTTCGCCCAGTCGATGCGCGAGGTCCTGCTCCCCCAGGCCTTCCGGGGATCGATCGCCCCGCTCGGCTCGACCCTCATCGCCCTCATCAAGAACACGACGGTCGCCGCGGTGATCCTCGGGACGGCCGAGTCCGCGGGCCTGCTCGCCGAGATCACCGAGAACGAGGGGGCCAGCCTGCCGACGTTCTTCCTCTTCGCGCTCGGCTTCGTCATCCTCACCCTGCCGATCGGGATCGCGACCACGAACCTCTCGCGCCGCCTGGCGGTGAAGCGATGAGCGCCGAGAGCGTCCTGTTCGACGCGCCCGGCCCGCGGGCCAGGCTCCGCCACCGGGTCCTCACCGGCGTCGGCCTCGTGCTCGTGCTGGCCGGCGCGTGGGTGGTCTACGGCAGGCTCAGGAGCGCCAACCAGCTCGAGGGCTACCTCTGGGAGCCGTTCGTCACCGACCCCTCGGTCTGGACCGACTACCTCCTCCCGGGCCTCTGGGAGACCCTCAAGGCCGCCGCCGCGTCGGTGGTGCTGGCCGGGGTGTTCGGGATCGTCTTCGGCATGGGGCGGCTCGCACCGGCCCGCCCGGTGCGCTGGGTCAGCGGCATGGTCGTCGAGTTCTTCCGGTCGGTGCCCGTCCTGCTGATGATGGTCTTCTTCTTCTTCGGCTGGTTCGCCACCGCGTCGTGGCTGCCGAACCAGTACGCGCCGATGGCGGCCGTCGTCCTCGCCCTGACGCTCTACAACGGGTCGGTCATCGCCGAGCTCGTCCGCTCGGGCGTCCACTCCCTCCCCGCCGGACAGGCCGAGGCGGGCCGTTCGATCGGGCTCACCGACGGCCAGACGCTCCGGCTCGTCCAGCTCCCCCAGGCGCTGCGCTCGATGCTCCCCGCCCTCGTGGGCCAGCTCGTCGTCGTCCTCAAGGACACCGCGCTCGGCACGGTCGTCCTCTACCCCGAGCTCCTCACGGCGGCCAAGACGCTCGGCTCGGCGTACGCCAACACGGTGCCGGCCTACGTCGTGGCGGCCCTGATGTTCATCGCGCTCAACTACGCGCTCAGCTCGGCGGCGGCCTGGGTCGAGCGGCGGCTGAAGCGCCGGCAACGCTCCGCCGGCGGGACGGTGGCCGCGGCACCCCTGCCGGGAGCCGCGGAGGCCTGAGCCGGCCCGTTCGCACGCACGAAGGGCCCGGACCGTGGTGGTCCGGGCCCTTTTCGTGCTCCCCCGGTTGGACTCGAACCAACAACCTGCCGATTAACAGTCGGCTGCTCTGCCAATTGAGCTACAGGGGAAGGTCTGCCGCGGGATCGCCGCAGCAGCGCGCGCAACGATAGCAACACCCGGCCCACCGGTAGAAATCGGGGGGCGGTCGCGCCGTGCCGTGGGCGCGGTCAGTCGAGGCCGACCTGCTCGCGGACCCGGTCGAGCCCGGCCCGCACCCGCTCGGCGACGCCCGGGTCGTCGCTGCGGACCCCCCTGCCGAGCACGGCCTGGCTGACCAGCCCGTTCGTCGAGAGGTCGCGCCGGACGACCACCTTGGCGCTGCGCCGCTCGCCGAGGTCGAGGGACTCGGCGAGCACGACGGAGGCCTGCACCCGCTCGCGCAGGGTCTCCGGGAGCATCCCGGGCTCGGTGAGGACGACCCGCAGCGGGGGCTCGCCGTCGACCCAGGTGACGCGCAGGACGCCACCCTCGGCCCAGGTGCCGGCATCCACGAGGTGCCAGGGCCGGGACAGGGCGAGCACCGGAGCGCCCTCGGCCCCGACGCGCACGACATGCAGCTGGTGCCGTCCGGCGACGAGCGTGGTGCCGGAGTCGTCGGTGCCCCAGGCGAGCAGCCGGTCTCCGTCCGCCGGGTCGATGGCCGCGGCCACGTCGGCGGGCACGGCGGGGCGCTTCAGCCCGGTCCAGCGCAGCCTCACGAGATGGCCTCCTGTCGTAGTCGGACGCGCTCGAGCTCGAGGGCGTGCAGGCTGGTGGTCCGCTCGCGCAGGGCGTCCTGGGGGGCGTCGGGGTCGTTCTGCACCCGGCGCAGCGTGGCCATCGCGTCGGCGATCTGCCGGCCGAGGTGGGCGTCCCGGACCCCGATGACGAGGCTGTCGAGGTAGCGCCTCGGGGGCAGGCCGGTCGAGCTGTCGTAGCGCACGGGCAGCGGCGCCACCGACAGCTCCGCGACGAGCCCCTTCACCGGCACGGGCGCGGCCTCCCCCACCGCCGAGACCCAGGCGGCCGTCGACGCGGTGCGCGCGCCGGAGGCGGTGGCGATGCGGATGCCGTCGAGGACGGCCCGGTGCGCCGGCGCCGTGAGCGCCTCGGGCACGAGCGTGTCGAGGACGGCCTCCGGGAACTGCGAGGGATGCTGGATGATCGCCTGGAGCAGCTGGCGCTCGGCGGCCACGACGGGGTCGCGCAGGTCGGGCGGCGGCATCGCGGGGGCGTCGCCGGGGCCCGGCTCGGGGACCTCGTCGGTGCCGGAGGGCCGGCGGTCGTGCTCCTCCGGGAGCGTGAGCTTCGGCGCGGTGCGCACGGCGTCGGCGAGCTGCTCGACCTCGAGGCCGAGCCAGCCGGAGACGGTGCGCGTGTACTCGGGGCGCAGGCTGGTGTCGCGGATCGACCCGATGATCGGCGCCACGGCCTTCATCGCCTGCACCCGGCCCTCGGCCGTCTCGAGGTCGAAGCGCCGGATGGTGGTGCGCACCGCGAACTCGAACATCGGGACGGCGTCGTCGACGAGCGCCTTGACGGCGGCGTCGCCCCTGGCCAGGCGCAGCTCGCAGGGGTCCATCCCGTCGGGGGCGACGGCGACGAAGGACTGGGCGACCCAGCGCTGGTCCTGCCCGAAGGCCTTCATCGCGGCCGCCTGACCGGCCTTGTCGCCGTCGAAGGTGAAGACCACCTTGGCCGGGGCCTGGTCGGCCTCGTCGCGCATGATGCGGCGCAGGATCTTGATGTGCTCGACGCCGAAGGCCGTGCCGCAGGTGGCCACGGCCCCCTCGACGCCGGAGAGGTGCGCGGCCATCACGTCGGTGTACCCCTCGACGACGACGGCGCGGCGGTCGTCGCGGATGGCCTTCTTCGCGAGGTCGAGGCCGTAGAGGACGGTCGACTTCTTGTAGATGGGCGTCTCGGAGGTGTTGAGGTACTTCGCAGCGATGCGGTCGTCGTCGAAGAGCCGGCGCGCGCCGAAGCCGACGGTGTCGCCGGTCGTGTCGCGGATCGGCCAGACCAGCCGGCCCCGGAAGCGGTCGTAGAGACCGCGGTTGCCACGGCCGGAGAGTCCGCCGGTGACGAGCTCGTCGTCGGTGAAGCCGCGCTGGAGCAGGTGGCGGGTCAGGGCGTCGCCGTCGCCGGGCGCGAAGCCGACCCCGAAGCGCTCGACCGCGGCACCGTCGAAGCCCCGCTCGCGGAGGAAGTCGCGGCCGGTGCGGGCGTCGGCGCGGGTGCGGTCGAGCAGCAAACCGGTGTAGTACTCCTCGGCGGTGCGGTGGGCCTCGATGAGCCGCGAGCGCTTGCCCAGCGAGGTGCCGCCCTCGCGCGGGCCGCCGCCCTCCTCGTAGCGCAGCTCCATCCCGACCTTGGCCGCGAGCCGCTCGACCGCCTCGGTGAAGGTCAGGTGCTCGACCTTCTGGACGAAGCTGATGACGTCGCCGCCCTCGCCGCAGCCGAAGCAGTGGTAGCTGCCGACGGCCGGCCGGACGGTGAAGCTGGGCGTCTTCTCGTCGTGGAAGGGGCACAGGCCCTTCATCGAGCCGACCCCGGCCGGGCGCAGCGTGACGTGGTCGCGGACGACGTCCTCGATGGACGACCGCTCCTTGACCGACGCGACGTCCTCGGCCCTGATCCGACCCGGCACCCGATCCCAACCCTTCTCGACTCGTGCGTGAGTCTAGGTCGTGGCGCCGTCGGCCCGCGGGCCGGTGCTCAGCGTCGGCACCAGTCGCGGTGCAGGGCCAGCGCCCGGACGTCGGTGAGCGAGGCGACCTGGTCGACGACGACCCGCAGGGCGGCGCCGTCGTCGGGGGCGGCCTCGAGGTCGGCGCGCAGGTCGAGGTCGAGACGGGACGGGTCGGCCTCGTAGGCCGCGACGAGCTCGGCGACGACCTCGCGCTGCGCCTCGTAGACCGCCACCCGCTCGGCGGCGAGCATCACGTAGTGCGCCGCGACGGCCTTGAGGACGACCGTCTCGGCCCGCGCCCCGTCCGGGACGACGAGGGAGGCCTCGTGCCGGACGAGCGCGCCGTCGCCGGCCGCCTCCCGGGTGGCGGTCTCGACGGCCACGGCGAAGCGCCCGATGAGCCGGGAGGTCATGTCCTTGAGGGCGGCGAGCGAGCGGCGGGAGCCGTCGTGGGTGTCCGGGACGACCCCGCTGGCCAGGACCCGGTCGAGGGCGGCGCCGAGCTCGTCGCCGTCGAACCCCCCGCCGTACACCCGGGCCGCCACCTCGAGGACGGCCTCGACGTCGGCGCGGTCGCGCAGTCGGCGCGGGTCGAGCCATCCGGAGGCGATGGCGTCCTCGACGTCGTGGACCGAGTACGCGACGTCGTCGGACCAGTCCATCACCTCGGCCTCGAAGGACCGCCGGCCGTCGGGAGCGCCGTCGCGGAACCAGGTGAAGACCTCGAGGTCGTCGTCGTAGACCCCGAACTTCGTCGTGGGAGAAGGGCCTTCGCCGCGCCGCCAGGGGTACTTCGTCGACGCGTCGAGGCTGGCCCGGGTGAGGTTGAGTCCGGCCGGGCGACCGTCGGCGTGCGTCCGCTTGGCCTCGAGCCGGGTGAGCAGGCGCAGGGTCTGGGCGTTGCCCTCGAACCCGCCGATGCCGGCCGCGACCGCGTCGAGCGCCGTCTCGCCGTTGTGGCCGAAGGGCGGGTGGCCGAGGTCGTGGGCGAGGCAGGCGGTGTCGACGACGTCGGCGTTGCAGCCGAGGGCGGCCCCGAGCTCGCGGCCGATCTGCGCGACCTCGAGCGAGTGGGTCAGCCGGTTGCGGACGAAGTCGTCGGAGGAGGGCGCGACGACCTGGGTCTTGGCCGAGAGCCGGCGCAGGGTCGAGGAGTGCAGGACCCGGGCGCGGTCGCGCGCGAAGTCGTCACGGTCGGAACGCTTCTGGGCGGGGTCCTCGGCGACCCAGCGCTCGCGGTCCCGCGCGGAGTACGTCACGCGGTGGAGCCTACGACCCGCGGGCGGCCTCGGCGGCAGCGGCGGCGCGGGCGACCCACGAGGGAGGGGTGCCGTATCGCTGGAACTTCACGAGCCGCCCGGCGGCGCAGTCCTCGACGAGCATCGCGAGGCGCCGCTCGCGGGTGGCCTCCTGCTTCGCGTCGACGATCCAGTGGATGACGGTCTTGCGGTAGCCGGCCGTGGCGGCGTCCCAGAACGCGGCGGCCGCGGGGTCGGCGCGGAGCACCGCCTCCTGCTCGGGCGTGAGGGCGGGGTCGGCGCGCTCGAAGGAGTAGATGCCCGTGCGGTCCTCGCGGCGCAGGGCGTAGGCGGCGAGGCCGCTGGGCTGCATCCGTCCCTCGGCGGTGAGCTCCTCGACCGCCTTGACGTTGACCGCGCTCCAGTTGCTGCCCTTGCGGCGCGGGGTCCAGCGCTGGCGGCGGGCCTCCTCGTCAATGCGCTCGGCCCGGCTGTCGATCCAACCCCAGCACAGGGCCTCGCGGACGGCCTCGGCCCACGTGATGCCGCCGCGGCCGGAGTCCTTCTTCCACAGCCCCATCCAGAGCTCGGGCGCGGAGTCGTGGTTCGCGGCCAGCCAGCGCCCGAACTCGGCGGCATCGGCGAAGAACAGCGCCGGCTGCTCGGACGTGCCCCCGGGGGTGCCGATCTGCTTGGCCATGCGCAGACCCTAGCCGCGCCCACCGACGAGCCCCGGACGCAGCTGCATCCGCGTCCACGGCGGTCGCTCGCGTCCGTCGCGTGGTGGGCGGCGGGTCCGCCGCTCGGTGGACCCACGGGCCGTCGGTCGCCGCCTAGGGTCGAGGCATGAACCGACGCCACCTGGCCTTCATCGCCCTCGCGATCACGATGATCTACGGTGCGAGCTTCGCGCTCTTCGACGAGGTGCCGCAGGGCTACGCGGCGATCGGTGGCGTCCTCGTCGCCCTGGCCTGGATCTCGGTGGGCGTGTTCGGGCGGGACGTCGACGGCAGGCCGCGCGACCGCGCCTGAGGACCGCCGTCAGCCCCCGGAGACCGACAGCTCGGCTTGGGCCACCTGCGCGCGCTGGGCGTCGTCGAGCTCGCGCCCGCGCAGCCAGTTCTCGGGCAGCGCCACGACCCGCGGGGAGCCGGCCCGGCCGCGCGGGCCCTCGGCGGGCTCGCCCGGCCACGGCGCATCGAGGTCCATCGTCGCGATGAGGTCGTCGAGGGCGGCGAGCGAGTCGACGAGGGCGAGCTGGTTGCGCACCGTCGAGCCGGCCGGGAACCCCTTGAGGTACCAGGCGATGTGCTTGCGGATGTCGCGGCAGCCGCGCAGCTCGTCGCCGTCGTAGAAGTCGACGAGGTACTCGGCGTGCCGGCGCAGCACCGACGTGACCTCGCGCAGCCCCGGCTGCACCCGCGCCGACGAGCCCGCGAAGGCCGCCGCCAGGTCGGTGAACAGCCACGGCCGGCCGAGGCACCCGCGCCCGACGACGACCCCGTCGCAGCCGGTGCGCCGGACCATCTCGAGCGCGTCCTCGGCCGACCAGATGTCGCCGTTGCCGAGGACCGGCACGGAGGTCACGGCCTCCTTGAGCCGGGCGATGGCCTCCCAGTCGGCCTGCCCGGAGTACGCCTGCGCCGCCGTCCGGCCGTGCAGCGCGACCGCGGCCGCCCCCTCGGCCTCGGCGATCCGGCCGGCGTCGAGGTAGGTGACGTGCTCGGCGTCGATGCCGACCCGCATCTTCACGGTGACCGGCACGTCGTAGCGCGAGGCCTCGCGGACCACCGACGCGACGATCCCCCGGAACAGCTCGGTCTTCCACGGCAGCGCGGCGCCGCCCCCCTTGCGGGTGACCTTGGGGACCGGGCAGCCGAAGTTGAGGTCGATGTGGTCGGCGAGGTCCTCGGTGACGAGCATCCGCGCGGCCAGCCCGGCCGTCGCGGGGTCGACCGAGTACAGCTGCACCGAGCGCGGCTGCTCCTCCGGGCCGTGCGAGATGAGCCGCATGGTCTCCGGGGTCCGCTCGACGAGGGCGCGCGAGGTGACCATCTCGGCGACGTAGAGGCTGGTCGCCCCGGAGGCCCCTCCGGCCTCGAGCCCGGCCGCCCCGTACTCGCGGCACAGGCGACGGAAGGCGCGGTTGGTGATGCCGGCCATCGGCGCGAGGACGACGGGCGACTCGACGACGTGGCGCCCGATGTGCAGCGGGGGCAGCACCGGGGTGGACGTGGTGGCGGTGGTGGTCATAGCGCCGACCATTGTCGCCCGGACCCGGGCCGGAGCGTGAATCGGCGGCTACCGTGGCGCGATGGCGCACCCGCTGATGTTCGACGACGCGGACCCGTACCTGGCCCGGCTGCGCCGCGTCGCGCTCGCGCTCCCCGACGCCGCCGAGAAGGTCTCCCACGGCCGGCCGGCGTTCTTCACGACGAAGGTCTTCGCGTACGTCGGGGGCGCCCTGCGGGTCGACGGGGAGTGGGAGCAGCACGAGCACGCCGTCGTCGTCCTGCCCGACGCCGCCGAGCGCGAGGCGCTGCTGCACGACGAACGGGTCTGGGTGCCGGCCTACCTCGGCGTGTCCGGCTGGCTCGGGCTGGACCTCGACGACGGCACCGACTGGGCGGAGGTCGCCGAGCTCGTCGAGTCGTCCTACCGCGTCACGGCCGGCGCGCGCCGGGTCCGCTGGCTGGACGAGCGCTGACGCCCGCCCGGGCCCACGACACGAGCTCCCAGAGCGCGGCCACGGTCTCGGCCGGGTGGGTCAGCGGGAAGACGTGCAGCCCGCGCGGCACCGTGACGACGTGCACCCACGGCGCGGCCCTGGCGGCCTTCCGGAACCGCCGGACGTCGACCCGCAGCTGGTCGAGCTGGCCGTTGACGAGCAGCACGGGCGCGGTGACCTCGGCGAGCATCTCGGGGCGGCACTCCCCCATGACGCCGGCCCACGCGTCGGGGATCCCGTCGAAGCCGTAGCCCGCCTCCTTGAGCAGCGCCGCGAAGGCCGGCGGCAGCAGGGCGTCGAACTCGCGGTCGAGGGCCCGCGCCATCCGGTCCGGTCCGAGCCGCTGCTCGAACCGCGCCAGGCCGCGGTACAGGGCCGCTCCCGGCCCGGCGGGCACGGCGGATGCCCCGAGCAGCCCGAGCCCGGCCAGCCGATGGGGGTGCCGGGCCGCCCAGGCCATCACGAGGTAGCCGCCGAGGCTGTGGCCGGCCAGCACCACCGGCACGCCGTCGTCGGCGCCCACGGCGTCCCCGACGGCGGCCAGCGCCGCCTCCCAGGTGAACGGCTCGCCACGCCGCGTGCCGTGGGCCGGGAGGTCGGGCAGGACGAGGTCGACGTCGGGGCCGAGCAGCGCCCCGTAGCGCGCCCACATCGCTCGGCTCAGCTGGGAGCCGTGGACGAGGACGAGCCGGACGCGAGGAGCCATCCGCCCATCCTCGCGCACGCCCTGCGGCCGCCGGCCGGTGGTTGGATGGCCGGGTGAGCGCCCTCATCACGGCCGACGACCTCGCGACCGCCCTGGCCCGCGGGGAGGTGCGCGTCCTCGACGTCCAGTACAACCTCCGGGGGACGCCCGGCCGGGAGCTGTACGCCGCCGGGCACCTGCCGGGGGCACCGTTCCTCGACCTCGACGCCGCCCTGGCCGGCCCGCCCGGTCCGGCCGGACGGCACCCGCTGCCCGACCCCGCGGCCCTCGAGGAGGCGCTGCGCGGCAACGGGGTCGGCGACGACGACGAGGTCGTCGTGTACGACCAGCGCACGTCGCTGTCCGCGGCCCGGGCCTGGTGGGTGCTGCGCTGGGCGGGCCACCCGCAGGTGCGCGTCCTCGACGGCGGGCTCGCGGCCTGGCAGCGCGCCGGCGGCGACCTGTCCACGGAGGTCCCCGCGCTGGACCGCGGCGACATCGTGGTCCGCCCGGGGTCGGTGCCGGTCCTCGACGCCGAGGCCGCCGCGACGATGGCCCGTGCCGGGGTCCTCCTCGACGTCCGGGCGGCGGAGCGCTACCGCGGCGAGGTCGAGCCCATCGACCGGCTCGCGGGCCGCGTCCCCGGTGCAGTGAACCTGCCGATGACCGAGCTGCTCGCCGAGGACGGCACGTTCCTCCCGCCGGCGGTCGTCCGCGAGCGCGCGGCCGCCGTGGGCGTGCATCGCGACACCCCCGTCGGCACGAGCTGCGGCAGCGGTGTCACCGCGGCCCAGATGGCGCTGGCCCTGCACACGGCGCGGATCGACGCGATCCCCTACGTCGGGTCCTGGAGCGAGTGGATCGAGGACCCCAGCCGCCCGGTGGCGACCGGGCCCGAGCCCGGCTGAGCGGCCCGCGTCAGAGGCACCACACCCCGGTGAAGGCCTGGTCGGTGGCGCTGTCGGCGGCCGGTTGGTCGACCTCGGACACCCGGTAGAGCCGGTTCTCGATGACGTCCCACGCGAGCACCCGGAGCGACTCGCGCTCGGCGACGAACGAGCGCGACTCGAAGAGCACGACGTCCCGCGGCCCCCACGCGAGCGGCCGGTACGCGGCGAGGGGCACCTCCTCCGTCGCCGCGGCGGCGAGGATCCGTGGGACCGGGCGCAGGTCGCCCTGGGCGGCCATCAGGCCCTGCACCCGGTTGCCCGTCGAGCGCACCGAGCCGAAGAAGACCGTCCGGCACGCCCAGCCCTCGGTGTTCGACACCGACTCGCCGTACACGTCGACGTCGGGGCCGTCGAGCGAGCGCAGGTTCGTCAGCCGGCCGTTGCCGGCGAAGGCGCGCAGCGTCGGTGGGCCTCCCGAGGTGCCGATGTCGGCCCAGCCCGCGTTGACCGCGCTCACCGTGCGGGTGGTGTCGCCGGTGACCGAGTCGACCAGCCACCCCGACGACCCGTTGCCCGCGACGATCGTGCGCCCGTCGGTGGCCCAGCCCGCGGTCGAGAGGTTGTCGTCCTCCACCGGCAGCCGGAAGGTGCGCGCGGAGCGGACCTCGAGGACCACCACCGCCCCGGGCTGGGCGAAGACCACCCGGCGTCGCTCGCTGTCGACCGCGCGCGGGCCGAGCGAGAGCCCGGTGTTGCCACCGGCGTCGACGGTGGGCCGGAGCGGGGCCATCGCGACGAGCTGGAGCTCGCTCGACTGGCGCGGGAGGAAGAGCGCCGGCTGCACCCGGTCCTCGGCGACCCGGACGAGGAAGACCGCCCGGACCGAGGCGGTGCTGCCGGCCGGGGAGAGGATGCCCAGCGGGCGCCCGGCGCCGGGCCCGAGCCGCCCGGGCAGGGCCAGCCGGGGCGCCTCCGGGTACGCGGGCAGGCGCGGCTCGAGGGCCGGCTCCGGTGCGAGGAGGACGTCGATGCCGTCGACGGGCACGGCCCGCAGCCGCCCGGCCACGGCAGCGCTGGAGGTCGTGGCGGGTCGGGGTGCCGCCGTGGACGCCGGCTCGCGACCACCGAGGGCGACGGCCGCTCCCCCACCGGCGAGCGCGACGGCACCGACCACGAGCACGCGGCGACGCACGGCGCGTCGCCGCCGGAGGGCGTCCTCCCAGGCCGCCTCGGCGAGGGCGGGGTCGTCGAGGTCGTCGGTCGCGAGCTCGAGCAGGTCGCGGACCTCGTCGTCGGAGGCCTGGACGGCGGCGTCCTCGCCGTGGACCAGCGGGCCGAGGCGCCGCCGGACCTCGTCGACGGTGTCCCGCAGCCCGGCGGCGTCGAGCCGGGTGAGGTCGGCGATCTCGGCGTCCGGGCGCTCGTCGAGCCAGCGGAGAGCGGCCACCGCGCGCCGTGGGGGTGCGAGGGTCGCGAGCACCGCGAGGACATCCGTCCGCTGCTCGGCGAGCAGGTCGGTCCCTCCGGCCCACGGCGCGGTGGGACCGCCCGCCGGCGGGTCGGCACGGCGGGCATCCGCGTCGGGTCCGCAGGCGGCGAGCGCCCGCGGGTAGAGGGCCGCGCGCAGGGCGGCGGCGGGGCCGGTCTCGCGCGCCTCGCTCCAGTCCCCCGCGACGGAGGCCAGCGCCTCCCGCAGCACCCGCTCGGCCGTCGACGGGTCGCCGCAGACGACGGTGGCGGCACGCAGGGCGGGCGCCTCGTGGGCGCCGGCGAAGTCGAGGAAGTCCGACTCCGCGCGCGGCCCGGCCCCGTCGCCCGACACCATCGCCACCTCCTCGTGCCATCGTCGCACCGATCTGGTTGGCTCGACGTCATGAGCGAGCCACCCGAGGTCCCGTCTGCCCCCGACGACGGGGGGCGGGCCGAGGCCATCAGGGCCGCGCTCGAGGTCGAGGCGCTCGCCGTGGCCGGAGACGTCGACGGCGCGGTGGCGGGCTTCCGCCGCTGCTGGCCACTCGTCGCCGACGTCGAGGGTCGGGCCCAGGGCCTCGCCGCCTGCCTGCGCGTCCTCGTCCGGCTCGGCAACACCGACCGGGCGCTCGACCTGCTCCTGCCGAGGGCCGACCGGGTCGACACCCTCTCCTCCGACGCCGACCGGATGTGGTTCGCCGGCACCGCGGGCTGGGTGCTCGCCCACGCGCGAGCCCTCGGGATGTCCCCCGGCCGGCTGGGCCACCGCGACGCCGCCACCGCCGAGTCCGAGCTGCGCGCCCTGGCCGACGAGCTGGCCCGGGCGGCCGACCGCACGTCCGGTGACA
>JAESFK010000329.1_pt1 | contig 27780 bp, 22 predicted proteins | sample 9269391 | NCBI WGS metagenome assembly JAESFK01 (sample SAMN14506231, study PRJNA617097) | algae metagenome | isolation source: Drouetiella hepatica UHER 2000/2452 and co-occurring heterotrophs from... | place: Slovakia: Slovak Paradise National Park, Hrabusice, Kosice Region | collected 2000-01-01
GTGGTTCATCGAACAGGTGTTCGATGAACCACCCGGGCCACTCGTACCGCGGGCCCGCACGGGTCCACGGCCGGTCGGTCCTGCCCACCCGGAGGTGCGCCATGGTCCGTCGGCACGACGAGCCGCTCGAGGTCACCACGGGGGAGCGGGCGGGGGAGACGCCGGGGGGCGCGGCCGCTGCCACCCTCCACGATGACGCCCCGCGCTCCTTCGTCTGGCGCGGCCGTCGCCACACCGTGTGCGCCGTCCTCGACTCCTGGCAGGAGCGGCGGGCGTGGTGGCGCGAGGTCGGCGAGCACCCCGACGGCCCCACCGACACCGAGCGCCGGGTGTGGCGGGTCGAGGCCCGGCCCCCGTCCGGCACCGCCGGGGTCTTCGACCTCGGCCGCGACGACGACCACTGGCTCCTCCTGCGGGCCCACGACTGAGGAGACACGCGATGCCCCACGCCGAGACCACCCTCGACCTCCTCGAACGCTCCCGCGAGGCCCTGACCCGCGGCTACACCGACACCCTCGCCTCCGCGCGCCACCTCGACGCCTCGCTCGCCGCGCTGCGGGCCGCGGCCGCCCTCGTCTCCTCCCGGCCCGACCCCGCCCCGGGAGGCAGCGGCCCGCACGACGTCTGGGCACTCGCCGCGCGCACCGCCCCCGAGCTCGCCGAGTGGGCGCAGCGCTTCGCCGCGGTCACGGGGGAGCGGGTCGGGGTCGAGACCGGGCTCGTGCGGGTCAGCGCCCGCGAGGCCGACGACCTGCTGCGCGAGGCCGAGACCTTCCTCGACCTCGTCGCGGCGCGCCTCGGCGTGCCGGTCGCCCGCCCGTCCACCCGGCGGCTGGTCCCCGTCCGCTCGGCCTGAGGCCGGCCGTGTCCGGCCCCGACGGGTTCGCCCACCTCCACGTCGCCTCGGGGTTCTCGATGCGCTTCGGTGCCTCGACCCCCGAGGACCTCGTCGCCCGCGCCGCCGAGCTCGGCCAGGGCGCCCTCGCCCTCACCGACCGCGACGGCCTCTACGGCGCGGTCCGGTTCGCCCAGGCCTGCGGGTCCGCCGGCCTCGACCCCGTCCTCGGCGTCGACCTCGCCGTCGCCGACCTCGTGCCCGGCGACGGACCCGGCCCTCGCGCCCGGCCCACCCGCACCCCCGTGCGCGGTGGGGCGATCGTCGACCCGCGCCGGCCCCGGGTCACCGTCCTGGCCCGTGGCCGGGCGGCCGGCACGACCCCCGGCACCGGCTGGGCGGCGCTGTGCCGGCTGGTCACCGCCACCCACCTGCGCGGCGAGCGCGGCGTCCCGGTCACCACCCCCGCGCTGCTCGCCCGCTGGTCGGCCCCCGAGGGCGAGGATGCCGCCGCCCCGGCGCGCACCGTCGTCCTCCTCGGCCCCGACTCCGACGTCGGCCGGGCCGTCCTCGCCGGGCAGCGCGAGCGCGCCCGCGACCTCCTCGCCCGGTGGCGCGCGCTCCTGCCGCGCGACGGGCTGGTCGTCGAGGTCGTCCTCCACGGCGGTCCCGAGGGCACGCCCGGCTGCCGGAGCCACGCCGCCCGCCTCCTCGGCCTCGCCGACGCCGCGGGGGTGCCGGCCGTGCTCACCGCCGCCGTCCGGCACGCCGAGCCGGGCCAGGTGCGCACCGTCGACGTCCTCGACGCCGCCCGCCGCCTCGTCGTCCTCGACTCCCGCCACCTCGACCGGGTCACCGACGCCGGCCACCTCGCCGGCACCGACGTGATGCGCGCCCGCGCCCTCGAGGTCACCTCCGGCGACACCGCCCGCGCCGACCGCCTGCTCGTGATGACCGCCCGGCTGGCCGCCGAGTGCACCCAGGACGCCCGCGACGACCTCGGCATCGGCGCGGTCCACCTGCCCGAGCCCGAGGTCCTCGGCATCGAGCCCGGCACCGACCCGATGGACGTCCTCGCGCAGCGCTGCCGGGCCGCCGTCGCCACCCGCTACCCGAACGCCACCGACACCGAGCGCCGGGTCGTCCTCGACCGCCTCGACAGCGAGCTCACCGTCATCCGCTCGCTCGGCTACCCCACGTACTTCCTCACCGTCGCCGAGGTCACCGACCTCATCCGGGCCCGGGGCGTGCGGGTCGCCGCCCGCGGCTCGGGTGCCGGCAGCCTCGTCAACCACCTGCTCGGCATCAGCGGGGTCGACCCCATCCGCCACCGCCTCCTCATGGAGCGGTTCTGCTCCCCGCTGCGCGCCGAGCTGCCCGACATCGACGTCGACGTCGAGTCCGCCCGCCGCACCGAGATCTACGAGGCCGTCCTCGAGCGCTTCGGCGGCGAGCGCGTCACGTGCGTCTCGATGATGGACACCTACAAGGTGCGCCACGCCGTCCGCGACGTCGGGGCCGCCCTCGGGATGCCTCCGGTCGAGGTCGACGAGATCGCGAAGGCGTTCCCGCACATCCGGGCTCGCGACGCCCGGCACGCCATCGCCGACCTCCCCGAGCTGCGCAGCCGCGGCCTGGACTCCCCGCGGATGGCACAGTTCTTCGACCTCGTCGAGGCCCTCGACGGCCTGCCCCGGCACATCGCGCTGCACCCGTGCGGGGTCGTGCTGTCCAACGCGGGGATGCTCGACCGCACGCCCGTCGAGGCCTCCTGGCTCGGCTTCCCGATGAGCCAGTTCGACAAGGACGACGTCGAGACCCTCGGCTTCCTCAAGCTCGACGTCCTCGGCATCCGGATGCAGTCCTCGATGGCCCACGCCGTCGCCGAGGTCGAGCGGGTGAGCGGCGAGCGCATCGACCTCGACGACGAGGCCCAGGTGCCGCTCGACGACCCCGACACCTTCGAGCTGATCCGCACCACCCGCACCCTCGGGATGTTCCAGATCGAGAGCCCCGGGCAGCGCGAGCTCGTCGGCAAGCTCGGGCCCACCGCCTTCGACGACCTCATCGTCGACATCTCGCTGTTCCGGCCGGGCCCGGTGAAGTCCGACATGATCACGCCGTTCCTCGAGTCCCGGCACGGCTGGCGCGAGAAGCGCTACCTCCACCCGAGCCTCGTCCCGGCGCTGGCCGAGACCGAGGGCGTCGTCGTCTTCCACGAGCAGGTGCTGCTCATCGTCGCCGAGACCACCGGCGTCAGCCTCGCCCAGGCCGACGAGGTGCGCCGCTCGATGGGCACACCCAAGGGCCAGGAGGAGGTCGAGGCGTGGTGGCGCCCGGCCGCCGCCACCCGGGGCTACGCCGCCGAGGACCGCGACCGGATCTGGGAGGTCCTGAGGTCCTTCGCGTCCTTCGGGTTCTGCAAGGCGCACGCCGCGGCCTTCGCGCTGCCCACGTACCACTCGGCGTGGCTGAAGACCCACCACCCGGCGGCCTTCCTCTCGGGCATCCTCACCCACGACCCGGGGATGTACCCCAAGCGCCTGCTCCTCGACGACGCCCGCTCCTTCGGCATCCCCGTCCTCGGCCTCGACGTCAACGCCTCGGGCGACACCTACCGCATCGAGCGGGTCCTCGACAGCCCCGTCGACGACCCCGTCGAACGACGAGAACATGCCGTCGGCCCGAGCGAGGAGGCGGCATGTTCTCGTCGTTCGACCGGTGACCCGGGATGGCGGCAGGACCCGCAGCCCTACGGCATCCGGCTCTCGCTCGCCGACGTCAAGGGCATCAGCGAGGCCGAGGTCGCCCGGGTCGTCGCCGGCCAGCCGTACTCCGACCTCGGCGACTTCTGGACCCGCGCCCGGGTCAGCCGGCCGGTCACCGAGCGGCTCGTGCTCGCCGGGGCCTTCGACGCCCTCCACGGGATGGGCACCGGCTCGCTCGGGCGGCGGGGGAGGGTCACGCGCCGCGACCTGCTCCTCCACGTCGCCGAGCTCGACCGCTGGGACCGGGGGAGCGGGCGCCCCCGCACCAGCCGGCGCCGCACCCTGCCCACCTCCGCCGCCCGCGAGGTGCAGGACGCCGGGGTCGACGTCCGGGTCCGGGCCGCCGCCCAGAGCCAGGCCGCCCGCGAGGTCGTGCCGGCCGCCGAGCAGCCCACCCAGCTGACCCTCGACCTCGGCGACCGGCCGACCCTCGTCGCCGGCACCGGCCTGCCCGAGCTCACCGGCCCCGAGCGGGTGCGCGCCGAGCTCGACGTCCTCGGCCTCGACGTCTCCGCCCACGTCGTCGCGTTCTACGAGCCGCTGCTCACCGCGCTCGGGGTCACCCGCAGCCGCGACCTCGTCGGCACCCGCAGCCGCAGCGAGGTGTGGGTCGCCGGCGTCAAGGTCGCCACCCAGACCCCGCCGGTGCGCTCCGGGCGCCGGGTCGTCTTCCTCACCCTCGACGACGGCACCGGCCCGTCGGACTGCACCTTCTTCGAGGACGTCCAGGGCCCGTACTCCGGGGTGGTCTTCCACTCGTGGATGCTCCTCGTGCGCGGCGTGCTCCGGCGCACCGGCGACCGGGGCGTCTCGATCCGCGCCACCGGCGCCTGGGAGCTCGCCGCGCTGTGGGACGCCTGGCAGCTCGGCGGGCTCGCCGGGGTGCACGCGGCGGTCGCGGCGGGGGAGGCCGACGCCATCGCCCGGGCCGAGGCCGCCGAGCACGCGGCCCGCGAGGCCGACGCCCGCACCGGCCGCCGGGTGCTCGTCCACGCCTCGGGGTTCAAGCAGTCGCCGTACGCCGACATCAAGCCCGCCGGGGCCGACCCGCGGGCCGGCCGCGGGGTGCCGGTCCTCGACCACCCGGGGGGCCTGCCCCGCCCGGTCCCCGGCACGCCCCCGGGGCAGGTCGTCCCGGCGGCAGCGGTCGCTCCCGCGCTGCCCTCGCGCAAGCTGTGGCACGCCAGCCCGGGCAGCTCGGGACACTAGGGTGGAGCGCGCCCAGCCATCGCCCGCCCGACGAGGAGTCCCACCGTGTCCGAGCACCGTGGCCGCCGCCCCGGCCCCGCGGGCGGCCCGCGCACGACGGCGGTCCAGCGCGTCCTCGACGCCCACACCGAGCAGCAGCGCGCCACGCTCGGCCGGCCGCTGCGGGTGCTCGACCTCGGCGGCGGCACCGGCGGCACGGCCGTCCCGCTCGCCGTCGCCGGCCACGAGCTCACCGTCGTCGACCCCAGCCCGGACGCCCTCTTCTCGCTGCGCCGCCGCGCCACCGAGCACGGCGTGCAGGACCACGTCCGCGCCCTCCAGGGCGACGCCGACACCGTCCGCGACCTCGTCGGCGCCGACCCCGCCTTCGACCTCGTCTGCCTGCACGGCACCCTCGAGGTCGTCGACGACCCCGAGGCCGCCGTCGGCGCCGTCGCCGCGCTGCTCGCCCCCGGCGGCACGTTCAGCCTCGTCGTCGCCCAGCGGCTGCACGCGGTGCTCTCCAACGCCCTCGCCGGCCGGCTCGAACGGGCCCGAGCCGTCCTCGAGCGCCCCGACGGCCGCTGGGGCGAGGACGACCCCGCCCCGCGGCGCTTCGACGAGGCCGCCGTCCTCGAGCTGGTCCGCGCCCACGGCCTCACCCCGGTGCACGTGCAGGGGGTGCGGGTCTTCGCCGACCTCGTGCCCTCGGCGCTGCTCGACTCCGAGGCCGACCGTGCCGCGCTCGCCGCGCTCGAGGAGGCCGCGGCCGAGGCCTCGGCGCACCCGCTGCTCGGCAGCCTCGGCAGCGCCCTGCACGTCCTCGCGGCCCGGGACTGAGCGCCGGGTGGCCCGGGGGAGCGCCCGATGAGCCGCCGCCAGTTCGCCCTCCCCGAGCGCACCGCCGCCGGGCCGCTCGACGACACCGGCTGCACGGTGCTCCACGTCGACATGGACGCCTTCTACGCGTCGGCGACGCTGCTGAGCCACCCCGAGCTCGTCGGCACCCCGGTCATCATCGGCGGCGGCACCCGCGGGGTGGTCCTGTCGGCCACCTACGAAGCCCGCCGCTTCGGGGTGGCCAGCGCCATGCCGATGTCCCGGGCCCGCCGGCTCTGCCCGCAGGCCGTCGTCCTGGCCCCCGAGCACGAGCTGTACGCCCGCATCTCGGCCGGGGTGATGGAGACCTTCCGCTCGGTCACCCCCGTCGTCGAGCCGCTCTCGCTCGACGAGGCCTTCCTCGACGTCTCCGGAGCGGTGCGGCGCCTCGGCAGCCCGGCGGCCATCGGCCAGGCCCTGCGCGACGCCGTGCACGACGAGCAGGGCATCACCTGCTCGGTCGGGGTCGCCCCGAGCAAGTTCGTCGCCAAGCTCGCCTCGAACCTCGCCAAGCCCGACGGGATGGTCGTCGTGCCGCGTGACGAGGTCGTCCCGTTCGTCCAGCAGCTGCCGGTCGCCGCCCTCTGGGGGGTGGGGGACAAGACGGAGGAGGCGCTGGTGCGGCTCGGCCTGCGCACCGTCGCCGACATCGCGCACACCCCGCTCGCCACCCTCGTGCGCGGGCTCGGCGAGACCACCGGGCACCACCTCCACGAGCTGTCCTGGGGGCGTGACCCCCGCCCGGTCGAGCGCGAGCAGCGCGAGAAGAGCATCGGCAGCGACCAGACCTTCGAGGCCGACATCGACGACGCGGCCGAGATCCGCCGCCGCCTGCTCGGCCTCAGCGAGCGCACGGCCGCCCGGATGCGTGCCGCGGGGATGACCGGGCGCACCGTCACCCTCAAGGTGAGGTTCAGCGACTTCACGACGATCACCCGGGCCCGCACGCTGCGCGAGCCCACCGACAGCGGCCGGGCGGTGCACGCCGCGGCCGTCGGACTCTTCGACGCCCTCGGGCTCCAGCGGGCCCGGATCCGGCTCGTCGGGGTGCGGATGACCGGCCTGGTCCCCGCCCACGAGGCGCCCATCCAGGGGGTCATCGGGGAGCCCGAGCACGGCTGGCGGGACGCCGACAAGGCCGTCGACCGGGCCCGCGCACGCTTCGGCTCGGGGGTCGTCGGGCCCGCCAGCCTCCTCCAACGTGACACATCACGCAGGCAAGGTGGTCCATCGGCTTCCGTGCGGCGAGCTCGCGACCTATCCTGAGGACTCAGGGACAACAAAGGGGCGCCCACCGGGCGTCTCGGGCCGACCGCGGGAGGATCAGTGCCCCTCTCAGACCACGAGCAGAAGATGCTCGACATGATGGAGCAGCAGCTCGCTGCCGAGGATCCGAAGTTCGCCTCGCAGATGCAGGGCAGCGGCCTCGCCGCGCTCCAGCGCCGACGGTGGATCGTCGGTGTGGTCGGCGCGCTCGCGGGTCTCGGGCTGGTCCTCGTGGGCATCAACACGACGATGTGGGTCGGGGCCATCGGCTTCGCCCTCATGGTCGCCGCGGTCGCCTTCGCCGCCACGCCCCCGCGCAAGGCCCGGCTCGGGGTCGTCCAGCAGGACGGCGGCGTGCAGGCCAAGGGCCGCGGGAAGCGCAAGAGCTCGCTCATCGACCGCCTCGACGAGCGCTGGGAGCGCCGCGAGAACAAGTGGTGAGCACCACCTGACCGGTCCGGTCAGGTGAGCAGCAGCCCCACGACGTAGAGCCCGGCGACGACGAGCGCCGAGGACAGCTCGATCCCCACGCTCTGCAGCACGCCCACCGCGGCGTGCTTCGTGCGCGTCCACGCCTCCCCGCGCGGGGTGCCCCGGCCCACCTCGACGAGCCAGATGCCGAGGAGGAAGCCCACGACGGCCCCGACGACGGGGATGACGAAGAAGCCCACGACGGCGAGGAGCACCGCGAGGGCCAGGGTGGAGGTGCGCACGCCGCGCTGCTTCATCCGGCGACCGGGGACGAGGTACTGGAGCACCCGCCCGGTGGCGGCGACGAGGACGGCCAGGGCGAGGATCACCCATCCGGTGGTGCTCTGCTCGGCGAGGGCCCAGACGAGGACCCCCGCGAGCACGAGCAGCGTGCCGGGGAGGATCGGGACGATGACGCCGACCAGCCCGAGGGCGATCAGCAGGGGCGGCAGGACGATCCAGACGTCCTCCGCCAGAGAGCTCACCTCAGTCGGCGACGGCCGGGTTCACCGGCTCGTGCAGACGCTCGCTCTCGTCGATGATGTCGGCCTTGTCGACCAGGGCCGGAACGTGCTCGCGCCCGTGGTGGGCGCAGAAGAGCAGCTCGCCGCCGGCGTGCAGGCGGGCCCGGACATAGGCCTGGGCACCACAGCGGTCGCAGCGGTCCGCGGTGGTCAGGCTCGGTGCCAGTGCGGCGTTCACGTCGGCCTCCTCGGCTCGGCTCGGGGGGTGCTGCTGGTGGTTCGTGGCGACCGACCCGTGCGGATCGGCTCCTGTGCAACAGTCAAGCACGCCGGATGCTTCCCGCAGCGCAGGGGGCCCCGAATGGGCCGGCCGGTGTCGAGATCGTGACCATTCGCCCGAGCCCCGGGAAGGCCGGACGGTGCGCCTGTCCGGGCCCGTCGGGGCCTGCGGTTACCCTGCGGACGTGCCTGCGACCGCTGCCAAGAAGACCGCGACGAGCAAGTCCGCGTCCGAGTACACCGCTCACCACCTCCAGGTCCTCGAGGGCCTCGAGGCGGTGCGCAAGCGTCCGGGCATGTACATCGGCTCCACCGACTCCCGCGGCCTCATGCACTGCCTCTGGGAGATCATCGACAACGCCGTCGACGAGGCCCTCGGCGGCCACTGCGACCGCGTCGAGGTCGTCCTGTACGCCGACGGCTCGGTCGAGGTCCGTGACAACGGGCGCGGCGTCCCCGTCGACATCGAGCCGCGCACCGGGCTGACCGGCGTCGAGCTCGTCTACACGCGCCTGCACGCGGGCGGGAAGTTCGGCGGCGGCTCGTACACGGCGTCCGGCGGCCTGCACGGCGTCGGCGCCTCGGTCGTCAACGCGCTGTCCGCGCGCCTCGACGTCGAGGTCGACCGCGGCGGCAAGACCTACGCGATGAGCTTCCGGCGCGGCGAGCCCGGGGTCTTCTCCGACGTCGCCGGCGCGCAGGGCCGCAAGGACCCCGACCACGAGTTCACCCCGTACGTGAGGACCAGCGCCCTCGAGGTGGTCGGCAAGGCCAGGCGCGGGGTCACCGGCACCCGGGTCCGCTACTGGGCCGACCGCCAGATCTTCCTCAAGGACGCCGGCCTCGACCTCGAGGGCCTCCTCGGCCGGGTGCGGCAGACCTCGTTCCTCGTGCCCGGCCTGACCATCGTCGTGCGCGACGAGCGGGGTGAGGACCCCACCGAGGAGGTCTTCCTCCACGACGGCGGCATCTCCGAGTTCTGCGAGTACCTCGCCCCCGACACCGGCGTCACCGACGTCTGGCGCCTCCAGGGTGCGGGCACCTTCACCGAGACCGTCCCGGTGCTCGACGCCCAGGGGCACATGAGCCCCACCGAGGTCGAGCGCGAGTGCGCCGTCGACGTCGCGGTCCGCTGGGGCACCGGCTACGACACCACCGTGCGCTCGTTCGTCAACATCATCGCCACGCCCAAGGGCGGGACGCACCTCGCCGGCTTCGACCAGGCCCTGCTCAAGGTCCTGCGCAAGCAGGTCGAGGCCAACGCCCGCCGCCTCAAGGCCGGCACCGACAAGCTCGACAAGGACGACGTCCTCGCCGGGCTGACCGCGGTCGTCACCGTGCGGCTCGCCGAGCCCCAGTTCGAGGGCCAGACCAAGGAGGTGCTCGGCACTGCCGCGGTACGGGCGATCGTCGCCAAGGTCGTCGAGACCGAGCTCGCCGCGCTGCTCACCTCGACGAAGCGCCCGTTCAAGCAGCAGGCTGCGACCCTCCTCGAGAAGGTCGTGGCCGAGATGAAGTCGCGGATCAGCGCGCGGATGCACAAGGAGACCCAGCGCCGGAAGACGGCCCTGGAGTCCTCCTCGCTCCCGGCCAAGCTCGCCGACTGCCGCAGCAGCGACCCCGAGCGCACCGAGCTGTTCATCGTCGAGGGCGACAGCGCGCTCGGCACCGCGAAGCTGGCCCGCAGCAGCGACCACCAGGCCCTGCTGCCCATCCGCGGCAAGATCCTCAACGTCCAGAAGGCCTCGGTCACCGACATGCTCGGCAACGCCGAGTGCGCGGCGATCATCCAGGTCATCGGCGCCGGGTCGGGGCGCACCTTCGACCTCGAGTCGGCCCGGTACGGCAAGGTCATCATCATGACCGACGCCGATGTCGACGGCGCCCACATCCGCACCCTGCTGCTCACCCTGTTCTTCCGGTACATGCGCCCGCTCGTCGAGGCCGGCCGGGTCTACGCCGCGGTGCCGCCGCTGCACCGCATCGAGGTGGTCAACCCGGGCAGCAAGGCCAACGAGGTGATCTACACCTACTCCGAGGCCGAGATGCGCCGCACCATGGCGTCGCTGGCCAAGCGGGGGAAGAAGACCAAGCCGCTCCAGCGCTACAAGGGCCTCGGCGAGATGGACGCCGACCAGCTGGCCGAGACGACGATGGACCCCGGCCACCGCACGCTGCGCAAGGTCACCCTCAGCGACATCGAGTCGGCGACGGGCGTCTTCGAGCTGCTCATGGGCGGCGAGGTCGGCCCGCGCAAGGACTTCATCATCGACAGCGCGGCGACCCTCGACCGCGAGCGCATCGACGCCTGACCGAGAATTCTCTGCACCGAAGGGCCATCCGGCCCGCCCGCCACGCCACAGTGGTGCCGACCGACGCCGGACCGCGGGCGTCCGCCGAGGGGAGCATCCCATGAGCACCGACGTCGAGCAGACCGGCGAGGTCGCCGGCGAGGAGCCCACTGAGCTGAAGCGGGTCATGGGGCCCAAGCTGCTGCTGCTCTTCATCGTCGGCGACATCCTCGGCACCGGCGTCTACGCCCTCACCGGTGAGGTCGCGGCCGAGGTCGGGGGCGCAGCCTGGGTGCCGTTCCTCGTCGCGTTCGTCATCGCGACGATCACGGCCTTCTCCTACCTCGAGCTCGTCACCAAGTACCCGCAGGCGGCCGGCGCCGCGCTGTACACGCACAAGGCGTTCGGCCTGCACTTCGTCACCTTCATCGTGGCCTTCACGGTCATGTGCTCGGGCATCACGAGCGCCTCCACGGCCTCGCGGGCCTTCGCCTCGAACCTCGCCAAGGGCTTCGGGCTCGACAGCGACAACAGCAACCTCATCCTGCTCGTCGCCCTGGGCTTCATGGCCCTCGTGGCGGCGGTGAACTTCCGCGGGGTGGGGGAGTCGGTCAAGGCCAACATCGTCCTCACCTGCGTCGAGCTCTCGGGCCTGCTGCTCGTCATCATGGTCGGCTTCTACGCGCTGTTCGCCGACAAGACCGACTTCAGCCGGACGATGGTCTTCCAGAGCCCGGGCGACAAGAACGCCTTCCTCGCCGTCACCGCCGCGACCTCGCTGGCCTTCTTCGCGATGGTCGGCTTCGAGGACTCGGTGAACATGGCCGAGGAGACCAAGGACCCGGTGCGCAACTTCCCGAAGATGATGCTCACCGGGCTCGGCATCACCGGGGCCATCTACGTCCTCATCGCGCTCTTCGCCGTGGCCATCGTGCCGGTCGGCGAGCTCGGGGCCGGCGACACACCGCTCGTCACCGTCGTCGAGACGGCCGCCCCGGACATCCCCATCAGCACGCTGCTGCCGTTCATCTCGATGTTCGCGGTGGCCAACTCGGCCCTCATCAACATGCTCATGGCCAGCCGCCTCCTCTACGGGATGGCCCGCCAGGAGGTCCTTCCCCCGTTCCTCGGCAAGGTCCACCCCGGGCGGCGGACCCCGTGGGCGGCCATCCTCTTCACGACGGCGATCGCCTTCGGCCTCATCATCGTCGTCACGAAGAACGCCGAGGGAGAGGTCATCTCGGCGCTCGGCGGCACGACGGCCCTGCTCCTGCTCGGGGTGTTCACGATCGTCAACGCCTGCGTGCTCGTGCTGCGCCGCGACCGGATCGACCGCGCGCACTTCGTGGCCCCCACGGTGCTGCCGGTCCTCGGTGCCCTGCTCTGTGCGTTCTTCGTCGGACCGTGGACCGGCCGCGACGGCCTCCAGTACCAGATCGCCGGATGGCTCCTCGTCATCGGCGTCGTGCTCTGGGCGATCACGTGGGTCGCGAACCGCAGCATCCGCGGCAAGAAGACCTACCTGCGTGACGTCGACAGCCTGGGCGGCGACGGCCCCGTCAACTGACCCGGGACGGGAGGGCGCCGGTCAGGCGCTGGGAGCCGGACCGGTGGAGTCGCGCCGCACCAGCTCGGTCGGCATGACGACCTCCTCGGCCCCGCTGTCCCGGCCCTCGTCGTCGAGGAGGGCGCGCAGCAGCAGCTGGGCGGCCGCCCGGCCCTGCGCCGCGACGTCCTGGCGCACGGTGGTGAGCCCGAGGACGCCGGAGAGCACGTAGTCGTCGATACCGATGACCGACAGGTCCTCGGGCACGCGGACGCCGAGCCGGCGGGCGCTCTCGCGCACCCCGATCGCCATCTCGTCGGAGGCGGCGACGATGGCCGTCGGCCGGTGCTCGAGGACCAGCAGCTCGGCGCTGTCGCGGGCCGCGGCCTCGGCAGTCCAGTCCGACCCGAGGATCCACTCCTCGACGACGGGCAGGCCGGCGCCGGTCATCGTGTCGCGGAAGGCGGTGAGGCGGTCCTGGGGGGTCTGCACGTGCGCGACGTTGCGCGGCACGTCCCCGATGTAGCCGATCCGCCGGTGGCCGAGGTCGATGAGGTGCTGGACGGCGGTCCGCATGGTCGTGCGGTCGTCGATGCGCACGCACGGCCGGCCGGGCACCGCCGACCCGATCGCCACGAGGGGCAGGCCGAGCCGGTCGACGAGGTCGACCTCCTCCTGCTCCATCGGGACGTTGAGGGTGATCAGCCCGTCGACCCGCTTCCAGAGCATGTTCTGGGTCAGCGGCAGGCGCTGGTCGTAGCTGTCGTCCTCGAGGTCGAAGAGGATCGCGTGGTGCCCGTGCGAGCGCAGCTCCTTCTCGATGGCGCTGACGAGGGTCGCGAAGAACCACCGGGTGAGGAACGGCGCGACGACGGCGACGACCCTGGTGCGCCCGGAGGCGAGGGACGTCGCCGTCGGCGAGGCCACGTAGTGCAGCTCCTCGGCGACGTCGAGGACGCGCTGGCGGGTCTCGGGGGAGACCCGGTCCAGCCCCCGGAGGGCGCGGGAGACCGTGGCGACCGACACCCCGGCCACCCGCGCCACATCGGTGATCGTGCTGATGACCCTCGTCCCTTCCCGACGACGGAGCCGGAGCTCAGCCCTTGAGGCCGCCCGCGAGCAGGCCGCGGACGAAGAACCGCTGCAGGGCGAGGAACACCGCGACGGGCACGATCATCGAGATGAACGCACCGGCCGACAGCAGGTACCACGCGCTCCCTCGGGACCCGGACAGCTCCGCGACGCGCACCGTGATGGGGGCGACGTCGGGGGTTCCGCCGAGGAACACGAGCGAGACGAGCAGGTCGTTCCACACCCAGAGGAACTGGAAGATGCCGAACGCGGCGAGAGCCGGGGTGAGCAGGGGGAGCATGATCTTGAAGAAGATCGTCACGTGCCCCGCGCCGTCGACGCGCGCCGCCTCCATGAGCTCGCCCGGGAGCTCCCTCATGAAGTTGTGGATGAGGAACGTCGCCAGTGGCAGCGCGAAGATGGTGTGCGACAACCACACCGACCAGTACGACGCCCCGAAGCCCAGCTTGTTCGAGTAGATGTCGAGCAGCGGGATGAGGGCGATCTGCAGCGGCACGATCTGCAGCGCGAAGACCGCGACGAAGAGCGCGTTGCTGCCACGGAACGGCATCCACGCGAACGCGTAGGCCGCGAGCGAGGCGAGGAAGATCGGCAGCATCACGGCCGGCAGGGTGATGACGACCGTGTTGATGAAGTACTGGCTCAGGCCCGCCGAGGAGCCGGGCGCCAGGGCCTGCCGGTAGTTGTCGAGGGTGAAGGCGCCCGGGTTGCCGAACGCCGTCCACCACCCGGTGAGGTTGATGTCGCGCTGCCCGCGGAACGAGGTGACGAGCAGGCCGAGGGTCGGGGTGGTCCACAGCACCGCGATGACGATCGCGACGACCGAGGCCCAGGGCGAGGACACCGAGCGGGCGGCGTCACCCGCCGCCGACTTGCGAGGCTTCTTCCCGGTGACCGTCACGCCGCTCTCGGTGGTGACGGACTCGGGCGTGGCGGCTGGCTGGAGCGTGCTCATGCTCAGGCCTCCTTGCGCATCTGGACGACGTTGTAGATGACGATGGGGACGACGAGGACGAACAGGAGGACCGCGAGGGCAGCCCCGAGTCCGCCGGCGTTGCTGCGGAAAGTCTGGGTGTAGAACTCGTTGGCGACGACCGAGGTGTCGAACTGCCCACCGGTCATCGTGCGGACGATGTCGAAGACCTTCAGCGTGCCGATGCCGATCGTCGTGAGGACGACGACGAGCGCGGCGCGGATGCTCGGCAGGGTGATGAACCGGAACATCTTGAAGCCGGAGACGCCGTCGAGGCGGGCGGCCTCGATGATGTCGTCGGGGATGGCCTTGATGGCGGCCGAGAGCACGGTCATCGCGAAGCCGGCCTGGATCCAGACCATGACGATGATGAGCATGAACGTGTTGAGGGGCGCGTTGATGAGGAACTGCTGGGTCTCGAAGCCGAAGAACTTGAGGATGGCGTTGAGCAGCCCGATCTGGTCGCGCGAGGTCTGCTTGTACTGGTAGACGAACTTCCAGATGATGCCGGCGCCGACCATCGAGATCGCCATCGGCAGGAAGATCAGCGCCTTGGCGAAGGCCTCGATCCGGGCCCGGTCGATGAGGATGGCGTAGAGCAGGCCGACCGCCGTCGCGAGGAACGGGACGAGGACGACCCAGAGCGCGGTGTTCCGCAGGACGAGGAGCAGCTCGGGCTGGGTGAACATGTCGGCGTAGTTCTGGAGCCCGTAGTCGCCGTCGCCCGTGCGTCCCCGGAAGGACTGGTTGATGGTGAGCATCGCCGGGTAGACGAGGCCGACCGCCAGCAGGACGATGGCCGGCCCGACGAAGATCATGCCCTGGACGCGCTCGCCACGGCGTCCCTTGAAGAGCGAGGCGAGGAAGAGGATGAGGCCGAAGACGGCCGCGAAGACCGCGACCGCGAAGAACATGAGGAGGAACTTGCCGCCGGTGCTCTCGGCACGCAGGAGGGGCTCGGGGATGATGCCGGAGTACACGGACCCGGCCACGCTGGACACCATCTGGACCGCCTTTCAGGGTGTCTGACGAAAGGGGTGAGCCGGGGTGGGGGGGGCTCGCCGCCCCACCCCCGCGCCGTGACCTGGAGTCAGGTCAGGACTTCGGCCAGGACTGCTCGATGAAGTCGAGCGTGGACTTGTCGTCCTTGCCGACGATCCAGTCGGTCATGCCCTTCCAGAAGGAACCCGCACCCACGGCGCCCGGCATGAGGTCGGAGCCGTCGAAGCGGAAGGTCGCGCTCTGGTCGGTCAGCGCCTCGGCGGAGAGCTTGTCGACCGGGTTCTTGAGCAGCGACGGGTCGGCGTTCTTGTTCGCCGTCACGCAGCCACCGGAGCCACAGGTCTTCGCGCGCTCGTTGGCCCACTCGACCGAGGCGAGGTAGGTCTGGAAGGCCTTGACCTCGGGACGGTCGGCGAAGGCGGCGACGAACTCGCCACCACCGAGGACCGGCTTGGTGGTCTCGTCCTTGGCCGGCAGGTAGAAGGCCCAGACGTCGCCGTCCTCGGCGACGTTGGTGCCCTCGGGCCAGTTGGCCGCGTAGAACGAGGCCTGGCGGTGCATGTAGCAGGCACCCGAGCCGTCGGCGACCGGGAGGCCACCGTCCTGGAAGGACGTCGAGGCGATGGTCTTGACGTCGCCGTAGCCGCCGTTGACGTACTTGGGGTTCTTGAGGATCTTCCCGACCTCGGCGAGCGCCGTGGCGACCGCGGGGTCGTTGAAGGGGATCTCGTGCTTGACCCACTTGTCGTAGGTCTCGGCACCCGCCGTGCGGAGCATGACGTCCTCGACCCAGTCGGTGGCCGGCCAGCCGGTGGCGTCACCGGACTCGATGCCCGCGCACCACGGCTTGACCTCGTCGCCGGGGTTGTCGGCGGCGATCTTGTCGGTCAGGGCGAGGAGCTCGTCCCAGGTCTTCGGGATCTGGTAGCCCTTCTCGGCGAAGGCCGAGGGCGAGTACCAGACGAAGGACTTGACGTTCGCGCCGAGGGCCGCCGCGTAGAACGTGCCGTCGACGGTGCCGTACTCCTTGAAGTCGGGCATGTTCTTGTCGACGTTGGCGGTGACCTCGGCCGGGGCGGGGACGACCTTGCCCGTGGCGACCATGGTCTGCAGGAGACCGGGCTGCGGGAGGTAGGCGATGTCGGGGGCGTTGCCACCCTTGACGCGCACCGGCAGCTGGGCCTCGAACTCCTTGGAGCCTTCGTACTTGATGGTCACGCCGGTGCAGTCCTCGAAGGGCTTGTACGACGCGATGTGCGGCCCGTCCTCGGGCGCGGTGATCGAGGTGTAGACCGAGACGGTCTTCCCCTTGAGGTCGCCGAACGCCGTGTAGGGCGCACAGTCGATGCTGCTGCTGCCGCTGCTCGCGCCGTCGGAACCGCCGTCGCTGCCATCGGACCCGCAGGCCGTCGCGGTGAGCGCCACCGCGAGGACTCCGGAGAGCGCCGCGGCGCGACGCGTCGAGATGAGGGCCATTGCCCGCCTCCATTTCACTGGGTGCGCCGAGGCGGGATGCCTCGGCGGTGAGGGGAACCGTGCCCAAGGTAAAAGCGTTTACACACGCGGGTCAACGGCCTGTGGAGCGTGGGCGGTAACGATTCCGTAACGCGGGCGACACGAAGGCGCCGGAAGTCGTTCCGGCGGCCGTCAGCGGACCGGCGCCCCGATGCCGGCGACGACCGCGGGGTAGGGGGTGCCGGACCCGTCGCGCCGGCCCGTGGCCGGCGGCAGCTCGAGGGCCACGCCACCGGCTCCCGAGGCCCGGGCCGGCTGGGCGCCCACCCAGGCGAGCACGAGGGCGTCCTCGCCGCGCAGGAAGCGGTGCGCGCGGACCCCACCCGTGCCACGGCCCTTGGCCGGGTACTCGGCGAAGGGCGTGACCTTGAGCGAGCCCGGCTGGGTGCCGGGCAGGGCGTCCGAGGAGCCGGACGAGGTGACGACGACGTTCTCGGCGGCGGGGTCCACCGCACCGAAGAAGACCACGGAGGCCCTGGGGGAGAGGCGGACTCCTGCCATGCCGCCCGCCGCCCGACCCTGCGGGCGCACGGCCGAGGAGGGGAAGCGCAGCAGCTGGGCGTCGCTCGTGAGGAAGACGAGGTCCTCGGTGCCGTCGCGCAGCGCCACGGCGCCCACGACGGTGTCGCCGTCCTTGAGCGAGACCGCCTCCCAGTCCGGTCGCCCGGGGTAGTCGGTGGTCACCCGCTTGACGACGCCCTGCGCCGTGCCGAGCGCGATGCCCGGGCCCTCGGCGTCGAGGGGCACGATGGTCAGCGGCTCCTCGCCGCGCGGCAGGTCGACGAAGAGCGCGAGGGGCGCCCCGCCGGACAGGCTGGGGGCCCCGCCGAGCGGGGGCAGGGCCGGCAGCTCGAGGGCGGACATCCGGATCATCCGTCCGCGCGAGGTCACGAGCGCGAACTCGCCTCTCGCCGTGGTCCTCACGGCGCCGACGATGGCGTCGTGCTTGGCGCGCGGGCCGTCGGCCGGCACCGGGTCGGCGTCGGAGGTCCGGGCCAGCAGGCCGGTCGAGGAGAGCAGCACCCAGCACGGGTCGTCGGCGACCTCGAGCGGCGTGGTCTGGGTCAGGGGGGTGCCCGCGGACTCGAGCAGCACCGTGCGCCGCGGCGTGCCGTGGGCCTTGGCGACGTCGGCGAGCTCGCCGGAGACGGTGCGGCGCAGCAGCTTCTCGTCGCCGAGGATGGCCTCGAGCTCCTCGATGAGCCGCTGCAGCTCGTCGCGCTCGGCCTCGAGGTCGATGCGCGAGAACTTCGTGAGGCGGCGCAGCTGCAGCTCGAGGATGTACTCGGCCTGGGCGTCGGAGAGGTCGAAGACCGAGATGAGGCGGGCCTTGGCCGCCGCGGCGTCGTCGCTCCCGCGGATCAGCTGGATGACCTCGTCGATGTCGAGGATGGCGACGAGCAGGCCCTCGACGAGGTGCAGCCGGTCCTTCCGCTTGCCGAGGCGGTGCTCGGTGCGGCGGCGGACGACGTCGATGCGGAACTCGACGTAGGTGCGCAGCAGCTCCTTGAGGCCGAGGGTCTGGGGCTGGCCGTCGACGAGCGCGACGTTGTTGATGCCGAAGGAGTCCTCCATCGGCGTGTGCTTGTAGAGCTGCTCGAGCACCGCGTCGGGGTTGAAGCCGTTCTTGACCTCGAAGACCAGCCGCAGGCCGTTCTTGCGGTCGGTGAGGTCCTTGACGTCGCTGATGCCCTGGAGCTTCTTGGACTGCACGAGCACCTTGACCCGCTCGATGACCTTCTCGGGGCCGATGAGGTAGGGCAGCTCGGTGACGACGATGCCCATCCGGCGCGGTGTGAGCTTCTCGACGCGGGCGGTGGCCCGGGTGAGGAACTTGCCGCGACCGGTGAGGTAGGCGTCGCGCACGCCGTCGAGGCCGATGATCCGCCCGCCGCCGGGCAGGTCGGGGCCGGGGACGAACTTCATGAGGTCGTCGAGCGAGCAGTCCGGGTGGTCGATGAGGTGGCGGGCCGCGCCGATGACCTCGACGAGGTTGTGCGGCGCCATGTTCGTCGCCATGCCGACGGCGATGCCGCTCGTGCCGTTGACGAGCAGGTTCGGGAAGGCCGCCGGCAGCACGCCGGGCTGGGTCATCGAGTCGTCGTAGTTGGGGACGAAGTCGACGGTGTCCTCGTCGAGGCCGGTGACCATGAGCAGGGCGGCGGGGGCCATCCGGGCCTCGGTGTAGCGCGAGGCGGCCGGGCCGTCGTCGAGGGAGCCGAAGTTGCCGTGGCCGTCGACGAGCGGCAGGCGCATCGTCCACGGCTGGGCGAGGCGCACGAGGGCGTCGTAGATCGCCTGGTCGCCGTGCGGGTGGTACTTGCCCATGACCTCGCCGACGACGCGGCTGGACTTGACGTGCGGGCGCTCCGGGCGCAGCCCCAGCTCGGACATCCCGTAGAGGATGCGGCGCTGCACCGGCTTGAGGCCGTCGCGGGCGTCGGGCAGTGCGCGGCTGTAGATGACGCTGTAGGAGTACTCGAGGAACGCCGAGCGCATCTCCTCCTCGACGTCGATGTCGACGACCCGTCCGAGGTCGTCCTCGGGGGGCGGAGGGCTCGTGCGCTTGGCCATGGGGTGGGGGACTACCTCGTGTCGTGCGGGGCCGGGGTCACCGCCCCGGCAGGGGACCGACCCATCATCACGAACGGCGGCCGCGGGGCCGTCACGACACTCCGAGCCGCCCGAGGTGGAGCACCTCGTCGACCGGCCGGCGCCGGCGGGTGCGGCTCGACCCGGACACCCGCTCGGCCTCGGCACCGAGGGCCACGACGCCGACGACGCGGCGCTCCGGCGGCGCCCCGAGGGCCTCGAGGACGGCGGTGTGGCGCGGCCCGGGGACCCCGAAGAAGAGCGCGCCCAGGCCCCGGTCGGTGGCCCCGAGCAGCACGAGCATGGCGGCCATCGCCGTGTCGGTGTCCCAGTACGGCACGGGCCAGCGCGCCGGGTCGCGGTCGGTCCAGCCCTTGTCGGGCTCTGCGTAGCGCTCGAGGTAGGCGCCGGGGTCGGAGAGGAAGACGACGAGCGCGGGCGCTGCCGAGACCCCCCGCAGCCAGGCGTCGGTGCGGCCCGGCTCGCTCGCCGCCGCCCAGAACCGCTCGCGGTCCTCGGGGGAGAGGAGGGCGACGAGGTCGAAGCCCTGGGTGAAGCCCGCGCTCGGGGCCCGGACGGCCTGGGCCGCCAGCTCGCGGACGACCCCCTCCGGGACGGGCACGTCGGGGTCGAACCGTCGCACCATCCGTCGCCGCCGGACCACCTCGCTCAGCTCCACGCCGCCCAGTGTGCCCCGAGCGGCGGCCCCGGCCGCGGGTGGCAGGATGGGGGCATGGCGGAGTCGACGCTCCCCCCGGAGTACCCCACCTCCTGGGAGGCCGACGTCGTGCTGCGCGACGGCACCGTCGCGAACCTGCGCCCCATCCGCCCCGCCGACGGCGACGCGCTCCAGCGCTTCCACAACGCGCAGTCCGACGAGTCGATCTACCTGCGCTTCTTCGCCCCCCTGCGCCGGCTCTCCGACGCCGACGTCCTGCGCTTCACCCACGTCGACTACGTGGACCGCGTCGCGCTCGTCGTGACGATGCGCGACGAGATCATCGGCGTCGGGCGCTTCGACCGGCTCGACGGCCGCAGCGCCGAGGTCGCGTTCAACATCAGCGACCACTACCAGGGCAAGGGCATCGGCTCGGTGCTGCTCGAGCACCTCGCGGCCATCGCCCGCGACCTGGGCATCGCCCGGTTCACCGCCGAGGTGCTGCCCCAGAACCGCAAGATGCTCGCCGTCTTCTCCGACGCCGGCTACGAGGTGACCCGGCGGATCGAGGACGGCGTCGTCGAGGTCGGCTTCGACATCGAGCCCACCGACCGCTCGCGTGCGGTCGAGATGAGCCGCGAGCACCGCGCCGAGGCCCAGAGCCTCAAGGCCCTGCTGAACCCCGGCACCATCGCGGTCGTCGGGGCCAGCCGGCGCACCGACACCTTCGGCGGCCAGCTGCTCGACCGGCTGCTGGCGTCGAAGTTCGCCGGGCGGGTCGTGCCGGTCAACCCGCACGTCAAGCGGCTGCGCCGGCTCACCTGCTACCCGACCGTGTCCGCCGTGCCCGGCACGGTCGACCTCGCCATCGTCGCGGTGCCCGCGCCGGCGGTCCTCGAGGTCGTCGACGAGTGCGCGGAGGCCGGGGTCAAGTCGCTGCTCGTCGTGTCCGCGGGGTTCGCCGAGGAGAGCGCGGACGGGGCGGCCCTCCAGGTCGAGCTGGTGCGCCGGGCCCGCAGCGCCGGCATGCGGGTCATCGGCCCGAACTCGTTCGGCATCATCAACAACGACCCCGACGTCCGGCTCAACGCCACGCTCGCGCCGACCCTGCCCCCGCCCGGGCACCTCGGGCTCTTCGCGCAGTCCGGCGCGCTCGGCATCGCCGTCCTCGCCTCGGCCGCCCGGCGCAACCTCGGCATCTCGAGCTTCGGGTCGGCCGGCAACCGGGCCGACGTGTCCGGCAACGACTTCATGCAGTACTGGATCGACGACGAGGCCACCGAGGCCGTCGGGCTCTACCTCGAGTCGATGGGCAACCCGCGCAAGTTCTCCCGGATCGCCCGCAAGCTCGCGCTCATCAAGCCGGTCATCGTCGTCAAGTCCGGGGTGTCCCGCTTCGGCGTCCCCCCGGGGCACACGGTGCGCGAGACCAAGGCCCGCCCCGAGGTCTTCTCGGCGATGCTCAAGCAGGCCGGGGTCATCCGCGTCGAGAACGTCCACCAGCTCTTCGACATCGCCCAGCTCGTCGTCCACCAGCCGCTCCCGGCCGGTGACCGGGTGGCCATCGTCGGCAACTCCGCGGCCCTCGGCGCGCTGACCGCCGACGCCTGCACGAGCTGGGGGCTCACCGTCGCGCACGGTCCAATCTGCCTGCCCAGCGAGGCCTCGGCCGAGGACTTCCGGTGTGCCCTCGACAAGGCCTTCGAGGACCCCGGGGTCGACTCGGTCGTCTCCTGCTTCATCCCGCCGCTGGCCACCGGCGACGAGCAGGTGGCCGCCGCGGTCCGCGACGCCTCCGCCGCCTCCGACAAGCCCTGCGTCGCCACCTTCCTCGGCCTGCGCGGCGTCGACGACGGGCACAGCTCGGTCAAGGGCACCGGCGGGGACGTCCGGGCCATCCCCGTGTACGCGATGCCGGAGGATGCCGTCCGCGCCCTCGCTGCGGCAACTCGCTACGGGCAGTGGCGCTCTCGTGACCAGGGCACCCCCGTCGCGCCGGTCGGCATCAACCGCCGTATCGCGGAGGACGTCGTCGGCACGGTGCTCTCGGTCAGTCCTGCGGGGCGGCGCCTGACCCACGACGAGGCGACGGCGCTGCTCCAGGCGTACGGCGTCGATGTCTGGGGTCAGCACGAGGTCGAGACGGTCGAGGACGCCGTGGCGGCTGCCGGGGCCCTGGGCTACCCGGTCGTGCTCAAGTCGGTGGCGCCGATGGTGCGCCACCAGGGCGGCAGCGGCGGCGTGCGCGTCGACCTCGTCAACGAGCAGGAGGTCCGCACGGCCTGGGCCTCGCTCAGCGAGCGGCTGGCCCCGCTCCAGGCCGACCGCTTCGTCGTCCAGAAGATGGCCTCGCCCGGTGTCGCGTGCGTCGTCACCTCCGACGAGGACCCGCTCTTCGGCCCGGTCATCGGGTTCTCCGTGGCCGGCCTGCCCACCGAGCTGCTCGGCGACGTCGCGCACCGCATCCCGCCGCTCACCGACGTCACCGTCTCCGAGCTCATCTCCTCGGTGAAGGCCGCACCCGTGCTCCACGGCTACCGGGGGCAGACTCCCGTGCACCGCGCTGCCCTCGCCGACCTCATCGCCCGGGTCTCGGTCCTCGCCGACGACATGCCCGAGATCGCCTCGCTCGTGCTCAACCCGGTCAACGCGCACCCGGGCGGGGTCGAGGTGCTCGGCGCCGAGATCACCCTCGCCCCGGCCCCGCGCCGGATGGACCCGGGCCGGCGCGCGCTCAGCTGAGGAGCGCCGGTCGGTGCCGGGGCGCCACGGAGGCCCGGCCCGGCGCGGCATGATGGGGTCATGACCAGCGCGCACCACGCCCCCGTCCTCCCCGAGGACCTCGTCCTGTCGATCGAGCGCGCGGGCTACTACCCGGCGCTCGTCGTCGACGTCGTGGCGGCGGCGCTGTCGGGGGAGCGGATCGAGGGACACCTCGTCCACCTCGAGACCACCTTCGACCGCGACGTCGTGCGGCGGCACATCACGGTCCTCGTCCTCACGCCGTCCCGGCTGCTCATCGCCCACCTCGACGACCACGCCGACGAGCCGCCGGCCCCGCAGGACGTCGCCACGGCCACGACCGAGTCGATCCCGCTCTCCGCGGTCAAGGGCGTCATGCTCACCCACGTCGTCGAGGGCCCCGAGCGGTACGTCCCCGGCAGCTTGGGCCGCGAGATCACCCTGACCCTCGGGTGGGGCACGGTCGCGCGCGTCGACCTCGTCCCGGCGTCCTGCAGCGACCCGGACTGCGACGCCGACCACGGCTACGAGGGCACGATCACCGGCGACGACATCGCCCTGCGCATCTCCGCGGCCGCCGACGGCGAGGACAAGCTGGCGGGCGCCCTGGCCTTCGCGCGCGACCTCTCGGCCGCCATCGGCAAGGCCTGAGGGTGCCGGTCCCGGCCGCGCCCGACTACGCGACCGCGAGCCTCGCCGACGTCCTGCCGAGCGTCTGCGCGGGCCTCGGCGTCCCGTCCGTCGCGGGCGAGGCCTCGTGGTCCGGGCGGCTCGCCCTGCCGCCCGCCCGGCGCGGCGTCGTCGTGCTCGTCGACGGGCTCGGCGCCGACCAGCTGGCCCGCCGCCTGGGCCACGCTCCGTGGCTGCGCGCGCACGCGTCCGCGACCCGCCGCGTGCCGGCCGGGTTCCCGGCGACGACCGCCACCTCGATGGGCACCTTCGGCACGGGCACGACACCCGGGGAGCACGGGATGCTCGGCTACGAGGTGCTCGTCCCGGGGGAGGACCGGGTGTTCAACGAGCTGTCGTGGGAGGACGGGCCGGTGCCCGAGCTCTGGCAGCCCGGCCGCACGTGGTTCGAGCGGGCCGCCGCGGCCGGCCTCGAGGTCGTGCGCATCGGTCCGGGGTTCTTCGACGGGTCGGGGCTCACCCGGGCCGCGCTGCGTGGCGGACGCTTCAGTGCGGCCGAGTCGCTCTCGGCGCGGGTCGACCTGGCGCTGCGAGCCGTGCGCTCCGCACCGCGCTCGCTCGTGTACCTGTACTGGGGCGAGGTCGACAAGATCGGGCACGTGCACGGCCCGGAGTCCTTCGAGTGGACCGCCGAGCTCGAGTCCGTCGACCGCGAGCTGGCCCGCCTGGCCGCCGGCCTCCCCGACGACGCCTCGCTGACGGTCACCGCCGACCACGGGATGGTCGCCTGCCCCCACGAGACGCGGGTCGACGTCGCCGACGAGCCGGCGCTGCGCGCGGGGGTGCACCTCTTCGGCGGCGAGCCGCGGGCGACCCACCTCTACTGCGTGCCCGGGGCCGCGCCCGACGTCGCGGCCGCCTGGTCGGCCCGGCTGGGCGAGCGGGCCTGGGTCCGCTCGCGCGCGGAGGCGGTGGCCGCCGGGTGGTTCGGCGCCGTCGCCCCGGGCAACCTGGCCCGCATCGGCGACGTCGTCGTGGCCGCCGCCGACGACCTCGCCGTCGTCGACTCCGCGCGGATGCGCCCGCAGCTGCTGGCCCTCGTCGGTATGCACGGGGCGCTGACCCCCGAGGAGCTCGACGTGCCGGTCGTCCACGTCCCCGCCCGCGTCGCCTAGGGTGGACGCCCGTGGCTGATCTCGTCTTCTTCTCGGGAACGATGGACTGCGGCAAGTCGACGCTCGCCCTGCAGATCGACCACAACCAACGCGCCCGCGACCGGCGGGGCCTGATCTTCACCAAGCTCGACCGAGCGGGTGAGTCGGTGCTCTCCTCGCGGCTCGGCCTGGAGACCACCGCGGTCGAGGTCGGTGACGACCTCGACTTCTGGGAGGTCGTCGTCGGCCAGCTGACCGCCGGCGACCGGGTCGACTACGTCATCTGCGACGAGGCCCAGTTCTACACGCCGGCCCAGGTCGAGCAGCTCGCCCGGCTCGTCGACGAGCTCGGCATCTCGGTGACGGCCTTCGGCATCACCGCCGACTTCCGCACCGAGCTGTTCCCCGGCTCGCGCCGCTTCATCGAGCTGGCCGACCGGGTCGAGGTGCTCCAGGTGGAGGCGCTCTGCTGGTGCGGGCGCCGGGCCACCCACAACGCGCGCATCGTCGACGGGGTGATGGTCGTCGAGGGCGAGCAGGTCGTCGTCGGCGACACGGCCGCCGCGCGCGAGGGCCTCGTGGAGTACGAGGTGCTGTGCCGGCGCCACCACATGCGCCGGATGAACAGCCACGCCGCCCGGGCGGCCTCACCGACCCCGGACACCCTCCCGTTCGACCTCGACGCCTGCCCGGTGCCCCCACCGGCCTGAACGCGGGCGACGGGGACAACCCGGCACGTGCGGGGTCAGCGCGGCGGTGGTCAGGCCGGGCCGGAGCCCTTGGTGCCGAAGACGATGTCGTCCCAGCTGGGGACACTCGGCCGCCCGCGCCGGGAGGCGGAGGCGGACGCCGCGCGCGCGGGGTCCTCGCCCCGGTCGCCACGGGCCACGTCGGTCTCGGGACGCTGCGGCTCGTCGTCGTCCTCGGGCCAGCCACCGACCATCGCCCGGGAGCGGGTCGGCTCCTCGAGGTGCTCGCGCACCGGCTTGCGGGCGCGGGCGGCAGGCGGCGGGCCGGCCTGCGACAGGTCGCCGGCCAGCTCCTCGATCGGCAGGGCGTCGTCGCGCGGACGGTCCTCGCCGGGGGTGTGCGTGGGGGAGGAGCGACGCTTCGAGCGCCGGCCCCGGGCGCTGTGCTCGCGCATCGCGGCCATGAGGTCGATCGGCTCGTGCGGTGCCCGCTGCGCGGCGGCCGCCCGCTCGATGCCGCCGTCGGCGTCGACGTCGTACACGTCGAGGTCGGTGCTCGTCGGCGCACGGTGCGGGGTGGGGATGAGCCCGGAGGTCGACTCCTCGCTCAGCCAGCGGGCCTCGTCGTTGCTCGGGGTCACCGACCCGCCGAGCGGCTCGTAGAGCCAGGTCGCGGTGCGGCGCCGGCCGCCGGCGGCGAAGGTCATCGACAGCTGCCAGACGCCCTCCTCGTCGCGGGCGGAGTCCCACTCGATCTCGTCGCGGTCGACACCGCGGTCGCGCAGGCGCTCGGAGACGCGGTCGGCGAGGGTGACCGGGGCGGGGCCGCGGGTGCCAACGGCGCAGCCCCGGGCGATGCGGGCCACGTGCTCGCGCTCGGCGAGGATCGGGCCCTCGAAGCGCCGCACCTTCTCGACCGTCCAGCCCGAGCGGTCGGCGACCTCCTCGGCGGAGAGCCCGCGGCGGATGAGGGCCTGCACCTCGCGCGGGCGCATGCCGCCGTCCATCTCGATCTGCAGCTGGCCCAGACGCGGTCGGTCGCGGCGGGCAGCAGCACGTAGCGGCTCGTCCAGGGGCAGCCGGAACCGGCCCCCGTGGACGTCCGCGAGCAGGAGGTGCTGACCGTCCTCGTGGACGCCGATGAGGCGAAGGTCCTGCATGTCGGTCTCCCGGGTCGCTCGTCGTCAGCCCGACGATGCCACCGCCGGGGGCCCGGATCGGGGAGCCCACGCCGGGCGTGGCGTGATTGCCCGGCTAGCGTTGACCCCATGCCCGACTCGTCTGCCGACCTCTCGCCGTACGACGTGGTCCTCCTGGGGTCCTTCGGAGGGCCCGAGGGGCCGGACGAGGTGATGCCGTTCCTCCGTCGGGTCACGGCCGGGCGGAACATCCCCGACGAGCGTCTCGCCGTCGTCGCCGAGCACTACGACGCCCGCGGCGGGGTCAGCCCGATCAACGCGCTCAACCGCGACCTGCTGACCCGGCTGCGCGCCGAGCTCGCGCGCCGCGAGATCGACGTCCCCGTCGTCTGGGGCAACCGCAACTCCGAGCCGTTCTTCGCCGGCGCCCTCCACGAGGCGCTCGACCTCGGTGCGACGAAGGTGGTCTCGCTCTTCACGAGCGCCTACTCCTGCTACTCCTCGTGCCGGCAGTACCGCGAGGACCTCGCGGGCGCGCTCGAGGAGGTCGGGCCGGCGGCCGACGGCCTCGTCATCGACAAGGTGCGCCAGTACGTCCACCACCCCGGCCTCGGGCAGGCCTGGACGCGGGCCATGGCGGCCGCGCTGCGCACCCTGCCCGACCCCGCGGCCGCGCGCATCCTCTACGTCACGCACTCGATCCCGCTGGCGATGGACGACACCTCCGGCCCCGGCGACTCCGAGGGCAACCTCTACACCGACCAGCACCTGCGGCTGGCGCGGCGCCTCGACGAGGCCGTCGGCGCCGAGCTCGGCACGACCCTGCGCGGCGAGCTCGTCTTCTGCTCGCGCTCGGGCCCGCCGTCCCAGCCCTGGCTCGAGCCCGACGTCAACGACCGCATCGAGGAGCTCGCGGCCGAGGACGCCTCGGCCCCGGTCGTCGTGGTCCCCATCGGGTTCGTCTCCGACCACATGGAGGTCGTCCACGACCTCGACACCGAGGCCGCCGAGACCGCCGAGCGGGTCGGTGTGCCGTTCGTCCGGGTCGCGACGCCGCACGGTGACGACGGGTTCGTCGAGGCGCTCGTCGACCTGCTCCTCGAGCGAGCGGCCGAGGCGCGTGGCGAGGTCGTCGCCCCCGAGACGTGGCTGCCCGGCGACGTGCGCCCCTCGGTGTGCGACCCCGGGTGCTGCCCCAACCTGCGGGTCGCCAAGCCGGCCCTCTGCGGGCGCGACCTGTGAGCACCGACCTCCCGCTCCCCGACGGTGTCGACCCATCGGCCCTCGAGCGGGTGGCCTGCGAGGTCGCCCTCGCCGCGGGACGCCTCGTCGTCGACGAGCGGCCCCCGGAGCTCGGCGCCACCGCCAAGTCGACGCGGACCGACGTCGTGACCGAGATGGACCAGCGCAGCCAGGAGCTGCTCCTCGAGCGCCTGGCTGCGCTGCGCCCCGACGACGCGGTGCTCGGCGAGGAGGAGGGCGGCCGGCCGGGCGCGAGCGGCGTCACGTGGGTCGTCGACCCCATCGACGGCACGACGAACTACCTCTACGGGATGCCGGAGTACGCCGTGTCGGTGGCGGCGGTCGTCGGTGACCCCGCCGTCGCC
>JAESFK010000330.1_pt1 | contig 27746 bp, 19 predicted proteins | sample 9269391 | NCBI WGS metagenome assembly JAESFK01 (sample SAMN14506231, study PRJNA617097) | algae metagenome | isolation source: Drouetiella hepatica UHER 2000/2452 and co-occurring heterotrophs from... | place: Slovakia: Slovak Paradise National Park, Hrabusice, Kosice Region | collected 2000-01-01
CCCCGGCGCACGAGCCCACCCCGGCGCCCGAGCCGACCCCGCCCCCACCGCCGCCGGTCGAGCACACCGTCGCCCCCGAGCCCGAGCCCGAGCCGGAGCACGAGACGCACGACCCGGCACCGGAGGCCCCGCCCGCCGACGTCACGACCTCGCGCGCCACCCTGCCCCGCTCCGACGAGGACCTCGACCGCCCGGTCGTCCTCGCGGTGCTCTGCCCGGCCGGGCACCACTCGCCGCCGCACGCCGGCCGGTGCCGCACCTGCCAGCGCGAGATCCCGCCGCAGCAGCCGATGCCCATCCCTCGCCCGGCCCTCGGGGTGCTGCGCATCTCCACCGGTGGGGTCGTCCCGCTCGACCGTGGTGTCCTCCTCGGCCGTGCCCCGCGCGTCAACGAGGAGCTGCCGGCCAACCAGCGGCCGCACCTCATCCGGGTCGGCGGGGTCGACCGCGACATCAGCCGCAACCACGCGGAGGTCGTCCTCGAGGGCTGGCACGTCCTCGTCCGCGACCTCGGCTCCACGAACGGCACCACCGTCGCGCTGCCCGGCGAGGAGCCGGTCCGGTTGCGGCCCACCGAGGACCAGGGCATCGAGCCCGGCACCGTCATCACCCTCGCCGACGAGGTCTCCCTGACCTACGAGGTCGAAGGATGAGCGCAGCCGACGCCCCGGACATCCCGGGCCTGGAGTTCGTGCGCCCGCTGGGCTCCGGCGGGTACGCCGACGTCTACCTCTACGAGCAGCAGTCGCCGCGGATGAACGTCGCGGTCAAGGTGCTCAAGCGCCAGGGCCTGACGACGGCCATCCGCCGCCAGTTCGTCGACGAGGCGAACACGATGGCCCAGCTGGCCGACCACCCGTTCATCGTGCAGGTCTTCCGGTCCGAGCAGACCGCCGACGGCGGCGCCTACCTCGTCATGAAGTACTACCCGCCGCCGAACCTCGCGCAGCGGGCCAAGGCCGAGCGGCTCTCGGTCGAGGAGGTGCTGCGCAGCGGCATCCAGCTGGCCAGTGCCGTCGAGACCGCGCACCGGGCGGGCATCATCCACCGCGACATCAAGCCGGCGAACGTCCTCGTCAGCCAGTACGGCCAGCCGGGGCTCACCGACTTCGGCATCGCCGGGCGGGGCGGGCACGCCGAGGACGTCGACGAGGACGTGGGCGTCTCGGTGCCGTGGTCGGCGCCCGAGGTCCTCTACGGCCAGTCCAACGGCGACGCGCGCAGCGACGTGTACTCGCTCGCCGCGACCCTCTGGCACCTGCTCGTCGGGCGCTCGCCGTTCGAGCAGCCGGGCGGTGACAACTCGGCGTACGCGCTGATGCCGCGGATCCGCGCCACCCCGGTGCCCGCCACCGGGCGGGCCGACGTGCCGGTCTCGCTCGAGCGGCTGCTGGCGCACGCGATGGCCAAGAACCCGGACGGCCGCCCGCAGACCGCCCTCGAGCTGGCCCGCGGGCTGCAGGCCGTCGAGCGCGAGCAGCGTCTCCCGGCCACCTCGGTCGTCGTCCTCGACGAGACCGGCCGCACGACCACCGCCGACACCCCCTCGGCCCGGCCCGGGGGCACCGACGAGCACGACCGCACGAGCGTGCGCGCCCTCTCGGTGCCGAGCGCCCCGGCCACCACGCACACCCCGGTGGGCGTGCCGGTCGAGGACGACGACGACGCGCCGGCCACCATCAGCGGCGGGGTGGTGCTCGGGGTCCTGGCCCTGCTGGTCGCCGTCACCGTCGGGGTCGTCGTCTGGGCCGTGAACCGCGGCGACGAGGAGGACCTGCCCACCCCGGCCGTGAGCACCCGGACCAACACGGGCGCACCCACCCGGGTCGTCGACGCCCCGGAGCAGCCGGCGATCGACGCTCGCTCGGCGGCCGGCTCGGTCACGTTCTCCTGGAACTACGTCGGCGCCGAGGAGGACGACTTCTTCCAGCTGCGCCTCGCCGACTCCGAGGGCGCCGTCACCGACGCCGAGGTCGTCACCGTCAAGGACGGCCCGCGCTACTCGGTGAAGGCGGGGGCCGGCGAGACCGTGTGCGCGCAGGTCCAGGTGTCGCGCAAGTCGGGCATCGCCTCACCGCGCTCACCGATCCGCTGCGAGACCGCAGGATGAGAACCGCGTTCCGAGAGAGGGGGACCCGATGGGCGTGACCGTCGAGTTCTGTGGCGAGGAGTTCGTCGCACCGGAGGACCGACCGCTGACCATCGGGCGGGTCGCCGACGTCGAGATCGACGACAACCCGTACCTGCACCGGGTCTTCCTCCAGGTGCACCACGAGCACGGGCTCTGGTGGCTGACCAACGTCGGCTCGACCCTCACCGCGACCGTCGCCGACACCAAGGGCCTGTTCCAGGCCTGGCTCTCGCCGGGTGCGCGCATCCCGCTGGCCCTCGAGGCCTTCACCGTCTGGTTCACCGCGGGACCGACGACGTACGACTTCGACGTGGTGGTCGACGACACCCCGTTCGTGTCGGTCGAGACCGCCGCCGAGCTCGAGCCGGAGGACGCCGACGGGCAGACCACCGTCGGCCGGATCTCGATGACGCCGGACCAGAAGCTGCTCGTCGTCGCGCTCTGCGAGAGCTTCCTGCGCACCACCTACGCCGGCGGCGGCCAGATCCCGTCGTCCGCGGAGGCCGCCGCCCGGCTGGGCTGGACCGTCACCAAGTTCAACCGCAAGCTCGACAACGTCTGCCAGAAGCTCGCCGACGCCGGCACCCGCGGGCTGCACGGCGGGCCGGGCAAGCTCGCGAGCAACCGCAAGTCGCGCCTCGTCGAGCACGCCCTGTCCACCCGGATGGTCACCGAGGCCGACCTGCGTCTCCTCCCCGACGCCTGAGGTCCGAGGGGCCCGTCCCGGGTGCGAACCGGGTAGTCCTCCCCATGGCATCCGGGCCCGGGTGGAGCCATCCTGCTGAACAGCGACCCGCTCGCGGTTAGGCTGGTGCGGCGAGGTCCGGCGGGGGAGCCGGCCGACGGGGTCCCGAGCGATGACGAGGAGCTGACGTGACACGGGTCGGTGCCGCGCGCGTGCGCGTGGCGAGGAACCGCGCGCGACGCCGCACCGCCGGCGCCGTCGTCGTCTCCCTCGTCGCCGCGGGCCTGGGCTACGCCGCCGTGGCCAGCGACGGCACCACCGTGCACGAGAGCGACCTCAACGACGCCGGCGTCTGGGTCAGCTCGGCGCAGCAGGCGAAGTTCGCCAAGGCCAACGTCCCGATCGGCCAGCTCGACACGGGCGTGGCCACCGACGCCTCCTCCGGCGCCTCCCTCGACGTGCTCCAGGACGGCGCGGTCGTCCTGGGCCTGGACTCGGGCACCGGCGAGCTCTTCCCCCTCGACGTCCGCACGTCGACGGCGGGTGACCCGGTGGCCAGCGTCGCCGCGGTGTCCGGGGCCAAGGGCCGGTTCACGCCCCGCCCGGTGGACCTGCGCGGGGGCACGCTCGCCCTCCTCGAGCCGTCCACCGGGAAGGTCTTCGCCCAGCGGGTCGACCCCCAGGCCGGCACCTCGTCCTTCCCGGACGTCGCCGTCGGCGCCAAGCCCGTCGCGACCGTCGGGAAGAACGCCGCCGTCGCGGTCGGCACCGACGGCGTCGTGCACGTCGTCTCCGGGGCAGACGGCAGGGTCACGAGCATCGCCCCGGCCGGCAACGGCTTCCGGGCCCCGGTCGTCGTCGCCACCGAGCTGCGCTCGAGCCTGCCCGACATCACCGCCGTCGGCCCCGACTGGGTGGCCTACGACGCCGAGACCGACCGCGCCTTCACCGCCGCGACGCCCGCCGGCATCGACGCCCAGGTCACCCTCGAGGGCGAGCGCATCGCGGCCCTCCAGCAGCCGGGTCCCGCGTCGCCGACGGTCGTCGTCGAGGGCGTGGGACGGGCGGTGCAGGTGCCGCTCGACGGCGGTGCCTCGCCGGGCGGCGTCGTCGTCGGCGAGCAGGTCAACCGGGTCCCGGGCGCGACGCTCGTGACCCGGCCGGTCGTCCTCAACGGCTGCGTGCACGCGGCGTGGGCCGAGCAGGAGCGGGTCTTCTACGGCGCCAACTGCGGGCGCACCGGCGACGAGCCGACCGCCACCCTCCCCGCCGACGGCGAGCAGTCGACCCGCGACGGCGTGGCCTTCCGGGTCAACCGCGGGCTCGTCGTCCTCAACGACCTCGACAACGGCGGCGTCTGGGACCTCGACGACAAGCCCACCAAGATCGACAACTGGGACGCCCTGACCCCGCCGGTGCGCCAGGACGACAAGAACACGAAGAAGGACGAGAACCTCGTCGACGAGGCGAGCGCCAACCAGCCGCCGAAGGCGCTGCCCGACGCGCTCCAGGTCCGGCCGGGGCGCACGAGCAAGCTGCACGTCCTCGACAACGACACCGACGTCGCCGGCTCGGTGCTGGCCATCGACCAGCGCGACGTCACGGAGCCCAGCCTCGACGGGGTCTCGGCCAGCGTCTCGGCCGACGGCCAGGCCATCGACGTCACCGTCCCCGCCCGCACCGAGGACCGGACGTTCGAGTTCTCCTACAAGGTGAACAACGGCAAGGCCACCTCGAAGGAGGCGGCGAAGGTCACCGTCCGGGTGGTCCGGGACGAGGTCAACGCGGCGCCGAAGCTGCGCGCGGGCGGCGCGAAGCTCGCGGCGCAGGTCTACCCCGTCATCGCCGGTCGGCGCCTGTCGGTCCCGGTGCTCGCCGACTGGCGCGACCCCGAGAACGACGTGCTCGCCGCGCGCGCCGACGTCGAGGGGGCCGTCGTCGACGGCCAGGGCCGGGTCACCCTCACCGCGCCCACCGAGGAGGGTCGCCAGCCGGTCGGGTACGTCGTCACCGACGGGCGCGGCGGCACGACCAAGGGCACGGTCAACGCCCAGGTCATCTCGCCCAGCGGCGACAGCAAGTTCGTCGCCCCCCGCACCCAGCCCGATGCCGTGCGCGGTGTCGTCGGCAAGCCGCTCCAGGTCGAGCCGCTCGGCAACGACATCGCCGGCGCCGACCCCGGCGAGCCCGATGCGACGCTCCGGCTCCGCTCCGAGGTCCGTCCGGTCGGGCCGCTCCAGGTCGATACCGACCTCGCCACCGGGCAGGTCACCGTCACCGGGTCCGCGCCCGGTACCTACGAGCTGACCTACTCGGCGACCACGGGCGCCGGCGCGGCCCCGGGGCGCATCCGCATCGACCTCACCCCGCCGCCGGAGGGCGCACCGCCGGTGGCCGTCCCCGACACCGCGACGCTGCACGACCAGGCGCCCACCGTCATCGACGTCCTCGCCAACGACTACTCCCCTCGTGGGGACGTGCTCGTCACCGCCGCCACCGAGCCGGGCACCGACTCCTCGTGGCTCCAGCCGTCGATCTACCAGGGACGCTGGGTGCGGGTCGAGGCGCTCGACCCCGCGCCGGGCGGCGACGCCGGCCGACGGGGCGTCGTGCGCTACACCGTCAGCGACGGCACCCAGCGCACGACCGGCGAGATCGAGGTCCTCCAGCAGGGCGCGCTGACCGATGCCCTGCCGCTGGTCCAGGACGACAAGGCGGTCGTGCGCGAGGGCGACACCGTCTCGATCCCGGTGCTGGACAACGACACGATGGCCGACGGCATCCCGCTGCGCCTCGACCCGGGGAGCGTCAAGGTCATCTCCAAGGGCGACGGCGCGCGGGCCTTCGCCTCAGGCAACGTCATCCGCTACGTCCCGGAGGCGCGGGGCCTGCGGGCCGAGAAGTTCGTGACCATCGAGTACGCGGCGTACGCCGACGGCTTCAAGGAGCGGGCCCAGACCGCCCGGGTCCGGGTGCAGGTGACGCCGCTGCCCACCGCCCAGCGGGTCAACCAGGCGCCGGTCGCGCGCAGCTTCACCGCCACCGTGACGGCCGGCGACCCCATCACGATGACCGTGCCGACCTTCGGGGTCGACACCGACGGCGACTCGGTGTCGGTCACCGGCGTCGTCGGCACGGACGGCAAGGCCGTCGACCTCACCCTCGGCCGGGTCGTGGGCATCGGGCCCAACACCATCCGCTACGAGGCCTTCCCGCTCGCCGCCGGCACCGAGGTCATCACCTACGAGGTCCGCGACCGGTTCGGCGCGACGAGCCGGGCCAGCGTGCGCGTCGGTGTCGTGCAGCCGGGCGACCCGCAGCCCCCGGTGGCCGTCGCCGACGAGGTCTTCGCCGCGCCCGGCAAGACGGTCACCATCAAGCCGCTGACCAACGACCTCATCGCCCGCGGCGACGTCGTCGAGGTCCAGACCGAGGGCCTCAACAAGGCCGACTCGTTGCGGCAGTGGCGGATCGATGCCGACAACGTCGTGCAGACGAAGGTCCCCGACGACACCACCGCCCTGCACCAGCTGGTCTACGGCATCAGCAACGGCCTCTTCGACCCCAGTCGCGCCACCGCGCTCGTCCGCGCGGTCAAGGGCTACCTCAACCCGCCGGTCGCCAACGACGACGTCGCCGCGCCCAAGCCGGGCGAGACGAGCACGCTGGTCGACGTCCTCGCCAACGACACCGACGTCGACTCCGACCCCGCCACGCTCAAGGTCGTCGACGTCCTCTCCCCGGACGCGACGATCGAGGACGGCCGGGTCCGCGTCCGGATCCTCGACCACGCGTACGCCGCGCCGTACGTCATCGAGGACGAGGACGGCCAGCGCGCGATGGCCGTGGTCAACGTGCCGACCGGTGCGAACGGCCAGCCCTTCGTCGTGGCCGGCTCGGTCATCGAGATGGACCCCGACTCGACCGAGACCGTCGCGCTCAACGACTACGTGAAGTCGCCCCGCGACCGGGTCGTCTCGGTCACCACCGCCGACACCCTGAGCGCCTCGCCGGCCCAGCACCTGCAGGTCTCGCTCACCGACAACAAGACGCTCCAGCTGACGTCGGCCAACGGGTACGTCGGGCCGGCGGCCCTGATGGTCGAGGTCACCGACCAGGACGCGGTGGGGCAGAAGGACTTCGGCACCGCGTACGTCTCCATCCCGGTGCAGGTCGGCCCCAAGGTCCCGCTGCTGCGCTGCCCGGACGGCGCCGTCACGGTGCTCGCCGGCGGGCTCGAGCGCAGCCTCGACATCCCCACGCTGTGCCACGCGTGGCTGCCGGTCGGCCTGACGATGGACTTGGTCGAGTTCGAGACCCGCTGGGAGACCGAGGCCGACGCCTCCTTCCGCGCCGAGGGCCCGGGCAACCGCCGGGTCACCCTCTCCGCCGAGCGCGACGCCACGACGTCGACCGGGCGGCTCGCCGTCTCCTCGCGCGGGATGGCCGCGCCGTCCGGCATCAACGTCCGGGTCATCGGCGGCGAGGCGCAGGCCCCGGCCCGGCTGCGCCCCATCAGCGTCACCGGGCTCGAGGAGGGCCAGTCCCGACAGGTCGACGTCTCGGCCTACCTCGACTCCCCGCTGCGCGAGCCGTCCTGCGCGATCACCGAGGCGCGCGTCGAGTCCGGCACCGGCCTCACCGCCTCGTCGTCCGGGTGCACGCTCACCCTCACGGCGGGCGAGAAGCCCTCACAGACCGCGTCGGTGGCGCTGACCGTCAGCGACGGCCCGAACCGCCAGACCACCGGCCGGGTCTCGGTCACCCTGCTCGGCCGCCCCGGCCAGCCGCGCCAGGTCCAGGCCGTCGCCGACCGCGACGCCGGCGGCCAGGCCCGGGTCTCGTGGCTGCCGCCCACCTACGACGGCGGCTCGGTCGTCACCTCCTACGTCGTCCGGTACACCGGCGGGTCCACCGGTCAGGTCACCTGCTCGGCCAGCCCGTGCACCGTCACCGGCCTGACCAACGGCGAGGACTACCGCTTCACCGTCGCCGGCGTGAACGGCATCGGCGAGGGCGAGCCGTCGGCACCCAGCGCGGCGGTGCGTCCGGACCGGCTGCCCGAGGCCGTCACCGGCGTGCGGATGGTCTCGCGCGGCGACGGCACGCTGACCATCGCCTGGGACGAGCCGGTCAACGAGGGCAGCGCGCTGCGCAAGTACGTGGTCCGGCTCATCTCCTCCACCGGCGAGACCAAGACCCAGGACGTCACCCCGGGCTCGCGCCAGGCGGTCGTCACCGGGCTCGACAACATGGCCGAGCAGTCGGTGCAGGTCCAGGCGTGGAACGAGCTCGGCGCCGGCCAGTTCGGCCCGGCCGTGACGATGCAGTCCGCCGGAACCCCCGCCGCCCTGCCCGCGCCGGCCATCGCCGCGAGCGGCCCGGGCCCGGCACAGGACTCCGCCACCCTCACCGTCTCGTGGGAGCAGGGCTCGCCCAACGGACCCCCGACGACGAGGTACTCGCTGTACCAGCGGGTCGGCGGGGGGGGCTGGACGAAGGTCACCGACACCGCGCCGGACGTGCGCTCGACCAACGTCGTCATCCCCTACGACGGGCGCACCTACGAGTACGCCGCGACGTTGACCAACGGCGCCGACCTCGAGTCGCAGCAGGCGAACTCCTCGTCCTTCACCTCGGTCGGCCAGCCGAGCAACCCGTCGGTCTCGCTGTCGACGCCGGCCTCGAACCGGACGATCGACGTCGCCGTGGCGGTGGGCCAGCCGCGGGCCGGCAGCTTCAGCGCCATCCGCTGGTCCTCGAGCGACGGCCGGTCCGGCACCCACAACTGCGGGTGCACCCCGGGGACGACGGTGTCCTTCAGCATCCCGAACTTCGACACCAGCCCGACCCGCAACGTCACGGTGACGGTCTGGACGGTGAACTCCGGCAACAACGAGTCGAACCGGGCCAACGACTCGGCGACCCCCTACGGCGACACCCTGACCCCGACCGGCATGTCGGGCAGCAACAACGGGACGACCGGCGCGACGTGGAGCTGGAACCTCCCGGAGAACGGCCGGCCGATCGACCAGGTCCAGATCCGCGGCGCCGACTCGGGCACCTTCGGCGGCAACAAGACCCAGCACACCGTCAACACCGGCCCGGGCTCGCACACCCTCGAGGTGCGTGCCCACTCGGCGGCCGGCTGGTCCGGCTGGGCCTCGCGGACGGTGAACGTCCCGAACCCGCAGCCCGAGGTCACGGGACTGCGCAAGGGTCCCTCGGCCTACGACCCGAACGGTCAAGGCCGCTGCACGAGCCCGAGCGGTGGCTGCTTCCGTCCGACGTTCAACTACGCCAACCTGCCCCCTGGATCGCACACCGTCCTGTGTCAGGCGCACGACACCTCCCAGCCACAGGCCAACGCCGACGGCGAGCGGGTCGGCGGCACCGTCGGCGGGGGCAGTGGCAGCTTCACACCGACGTGCATCTGGCATCCCGGCGCCTACGAACAGGTCCGCATCATCATCCTCGGCGTCCCCGGAGCCGACTCTCAATGGGTCAACTGGTAACCCCCATGACCCCTGTCCTGCACCACCCTCGAAAGGAACCCCGCATGACCGTCTCGCCCGACCAGGCCGCCTGGTTCTCCCAGACGTTCTCCGCCATGGTCGCCAACGTCGACAAGGCGGTGCTCGGCAAGGAGCACGTCATCCGGCTGGCCCTGACCTGCATGCTCTCCGAGGGCCACCTCCTCCTCGAGGACTTCCCCGGCACCGGCAAGACCCAGCTCGCCCGGGCGATGGCCGGCACGGTCAAGGGCACGAACTCGCGCATCCAGTTCACCCCGGACCTGCTGCCGAGCGACGTCACCGGCGTGACGATCTACGACCCGAACAGCAAGCAGTTCGAGTTCCACGAGGGCCCGATCTTCGCGACCATCGTCCTCGCCGACGAGATCAACCGCGCCTCGCCGAAGACCCAGTCGGCGCTGCTCGAGGTGATGGAGGAGGGCCACGTCACCGTCGACAAGACGCGGCACAGCGTCGGCGAGCCGTTCATGGTCATCGCGACCCAGAACCCCATCGAGCAGGCCGGCACCTACCGGCTGCCCGAGGCCCAGCTCGACCGCTTCCTCATGAAGACCAGCCTCGGCTACCCCGACCACGACGCCACCGTCCGGGTCCTGCGCGACGCCGCGACCCGTGACCGCACCAAGGCGCTCGAGCCGGTCGTCACCTCGCAGGTCGTCACCGACATGGCCGAGCTCGCCGACGAGGTGCACGTCGACGACGCGATCCTCGACTACGTCTCGCGCCTCGCCGAGGAGACCCGGCGGCACGTGAGCATCCGGCTCGGGCTCTCGGTCCGTGGCTGCCTCGCCTTCGTGCGCTGTGCGAAGACCTGGGCGATCAGCCAGGGCCGCGACCACGTCGTCCCGGACGACATCAAGATGCTCGCCCAGCCGGTGCTCAACCACCGCCTGCTGGTCACCGCCGAGGCGCAGTTCGCCGGCATCACCGTCGCGCAGGTCATCGACCAGATCCTCGCCGAGGTGGCGCCTCCCACGGAGCGCGTGGCCGTATGAGAGGCGCCCCACGAAGTTCTGCCCACGCTGCGCGTGGGACCCGCCCCGCTGCGCTCCTCCAGATACTTCGCGAGGACCCCGTATGAGTGACCCCACCGGGCTCCCCGACGAGGCCGAGTCGACGGTCCGTCGCTCGGACCTCACGCCACCCCCGGCGCCGCGCGGCGCCGGCGGTGCCGCGCGCCCGGTGGACGACGACGCGGCCACCTCGCGCGGGGCGGTCCGCACCGACCAGGCGCAGGGCCGTGGCCGGGGTCGCGAGGGACGAGGACCCAAGCGGCGCAAGGGGCCCCGCGTCAGCCTGCCCCGGCTGCGCAGCACCGGGCCGGGGCGCGACGACGCACCCGAGGGCCGGAAGGCGGCGCGGCCCGCATCCCGGGGCCGCACCCGCGCCGACGGCAACACCCGCACGATCACGCTGCCGCGGGTGCAGGTGCCGAGCGCCCTCACCGACACCGGCGCGCGCATCCTCGTCCTCACCGGCAGCCGGATCCGCCCGCTCGCCGACCAGACCCGCCCGGTCTGGCACCCCGTCGTCGAGGTCCTGCGCTGGGTCTCGGCGCTGGGCTGGACGGTGCTCGGGGTCGGGCTGGTCGCGTGGTGGCTGGCCGCCCGCTTCGCCTGGGCCGAGCTGGGGATGGTCGCCGCGGCGTGCCTCGTCCTCGTCCTCGCCTGCGTGCTGCTCGCCCTCGACCGGGCCAAGGTCCGCATCCGCGCCGACGTCGAGCCGACCCGCGTCACCGTCGGCGAGCCGGCCACCGGCCGGGTCGCCGTGACCAACGGGTCGAAGCGGGCGATGCTCCCGCTGCTCGTCGAGCTGCCGGTGGGGCACACCGCCGCCCGCTTCACGCTGCCGGCGCTCGCGTCGGGGCGCACGCACGAGGAGCTGTTCGTCGTGCCGACCCACCAGCGCGGCGTCGTGCCCGTCGGTCCGGCCACGACGGTGCACGGTGACCCGCTCGGCCTGGTCCGCCGGACCGTCGAGTGGACCGAGCGCACCGAGCTGTACGTGCACCCGCGCACGATCTCCCTCGACAGCCTCGGCGCCGGTCTGCTGCGCGACCTCGAGGGCGAGGTCACGCCCGACCTGTCGATGTCCGACCTCGCCTTCCACGCGCTGCGCGAGTACCAGCCCGGTGACGACCGGCGCTACGTCCACTGGCGCTCCTCGGCGAAGCACGGTCGCCTCCTCGTGCGCCAGTTCCTCGACACCCGCCGCTCGCACCTCGCGGTCGTCGTCGACACCGCGCCGGACGTCTACGCATCCGCCGAGGACGACGTCGAGCTGGCCATCTCCTGCGCGGCCTCGCTCGCCGTCCGCTCGATCCTCGACGAGCAGGACACGACGGTGGTCTGCCACGGACAGACCGCCTCCCGCACGACGGCCCCCCTCACCCTCGACTCGCTGTCCCGGGCGGAGGTCGGCGACCTCGACCTCTACGCCTCGGTCGGCGAGGCCGCGGCGCTGGCCCCGGACGCGAGCATCGCGATCCTCGTCACCGGGGTCGAGCGGCCCTTCATCCAGGTGCAGCGCACCCTCGACCAGTTCGAGCCCGAGGTGGTCAAGGTCGCCCTCGTCGTCGACCCCGAGGTCCCGGTCGGTGTGCGCCGGCTCGGGTCGATCGTCATCCTCCACGTCCGCGAGCTCACCGACCTGCGGCGTGTCCTCTTCTCCGGAGCCCTGGCATGAGCGGCAGCGCGACCCCCGGCGACCGGCCGGCACCCCCGAGCCTCGCGACCGCCCTGCGCGGCGGCGGATCCGCCCGCCGGCGGAGTCGGCGTGACCCCGACGCCCCGGGTGCGCTGCGCACCGCCGTGCCGGGCCGTGACGCCCTCGTCGACCTCGGCTTCGCGGCCGTGCTGTGCACCATCGCGCTCGTCGGGATGCGCACCGGCTTCCTCGGCGTCGAGTGGGTCGTGGCGGCCGGGGTGGGGCTGGTCCTCGGCCTCCTCATCGGCCACCTCGCCGGCACCTTCCGCTGGATGGCCCTGACGACCTTCCTCGTGCTGACCGCCACCTACTTCCTGCTCGGCGGCCCGGTCGCGGTGCGCGACAACCTCGTCGGTGGAGTCGTCCCGACGCCGCAGACCTTCGTCGACCTCGCCGAGTGGGCGGTCACCGGGTGGAAGAAGTGGCTCACGCTGCTGCCGCCGGTCGACGCCCGCGGCCCCGTCGTGGCCCTCCCGTGGCTGGCCGGGCTGCTCGGCGGCGCGCTGACCCTCGGCGTGGCGCGCCGGTGGGCGAGCGTCCCGCTCACCGCGGTCGCTCCCATCGCCCTGCTCGCGGCGTCCATCGCGTTCGGCACCTCGCAGCCGGCCGCGCTGCTCGTCCAGGGCGTCGGGTTCGCGGCGGTCCTCGTCGCGTGGCTCGTCGTCCGGGCCCACCGCTCGCGCCCGCCGGTGCAGAACGGGGCCGGCCGCGGCGTGCGCCTCGCGACCGGCGGCGCCCTCGTCGCGCTCGCCCTGCTGGCCGGCACCTTCGCCGCGCCGGCCCTGCCCGGCACCTCGGCGTCGGAGCGGCGCGAGGTCGTGCGCACCCGGCTCGTGCCGCCGCTCGACGTGTCCCAGTTCGCCAGCCCGCTGCCCGGCTTCCGTCGCTACACCGAGCCCAACGACGCCAAGCTCTACGACCAGACCGTCCTCAACGTCCGGGGCATGCCGCGCGGCGCCATCGTCCGGTTCGCGACCCTCGACCACTACGACGGCCTCGTCTGGGGCGCGGCCGACCGCAGCTCCGACGGTGTCCCCTTCCAGCAGGTCGGCTCGCGCATCGCGGCGAGCCAGCAGGGCGACCCGGTCGACGTCGAGGTCACGGTGCCCGACGGCGGCTACGTCGGCAACTGGCTCCCCACCGTCGGCGACCCGACACGCATCGAGTTCAGCGGCCCGCGCGCCGACGAGCTGGCCGACCAGCTGTGGCTCAACACCGACACCGACACCGCCGTCGTGCCCGCCGGCCTGAGGGGTGGTGAGACCTACTCGATGAGTGGGGTGCTGCCGCCGCTCCCGAAGGGTGAGCTGCCCGAGGAGCTCGACGTCGCGTCCGGTGCCTCAACCGCGGGGGTCGACACCGACTTCCTCGACGCGCGCATCGACGCGTGGACCTCACGCGCCGAGGGCGGCGCCTGGTCGAAGCTGCGGGCCTTCGCCACCGCCATGCGCACCGAGGGCACCTACACCGACGGCGGCACGCCGAACAGCTTCGAGAAGGTCTACCTGCCGGGGCACGCGGTCTCGCGCCTCACCCGCTTCGTCGGGTCGAGCAAGCTCGCCGGCAACGACGAGCAGTACGCGGCAACCCTGGCCCTCGTCGGCCAGCGCCTCGGCATCCCGTCCCGGGTCGTCATGGGGGCCAGCACCCGCCCGAACGGTGACATCAGGGGCCGCGACGTCCGAGCCTGGGTCGAGGTCCGCCTCGACGACGGCAGCTGGTACCCGCTCATCGCGCGGACCTTCGTGCCCAACCGCGACAAGACCCCGAGCGAGCAGCAGCTGAAGACCGAGGAGCAGAAGGTCGGCGCGCAGGTGCCGCCGCCGGCCGGCGTCAGCCCGCCGTCCGTGCTCCAGGGCCCGGACCAGGCGCAGAACGCCACCGACGTCACCAAGCGCAAGAAGAACCCCTTCGACGTCACCGCGTGGCCGCTGTGGCTGCAGGTCGTGGCGGGGGTCGTCCTGCTGCTCGCGCTCGTGGCGCTCTACGTCGTCGTCATGCGCTGGCTGAAGCGCCGCCGCCGCCGCAAGCACGTCGGTGCCGGACCGGTGCCGGGGCGGGCCGCCTGGGTCTGGCGCGACCTCGTCGCCGAGGCGCGCTCGCTGCAGGTGGCGGTGCCGCGCGGGGTCACCCGGCGCGAGCAGGCGCACGCGATCGACGCCGCGGTGCTCGAGGCCGCGGCCGGTGCGGTCGCACCCGGTGAGCCCGCACGTGTCGCGGCCCTGCCGGACGACGTGGTGACGGCGTCGTCGGTCGCCGCCGCGGTCGACGCGGTGGTCTTCGGTCCCGGCGACGGCGACCCAGCAGCCACCGACGCGCTGCACGAGCACGCCGAGGCCGCGCTCGCGACGATGCGCACCGGGGTCGGCCGGTGGACCCGGGTCCGCTCCGACGCCGACCCGCGCCCGCTCCTCGTCCGCCGCGAGCGCACCCGGCCGGCCGTCCGCTGGTGGCGGCGCCTCCGGGTCCCGAGCCTGCCCCGGCGGCGCGGCGACGACCCGACCCCCGCCTGACGGGCGGCACAGCGAGAGCGCAGCGCCGTCGGCCCGTCCGCGCAGCCGATCCGCAGTGCTCGGGACGAGGGTCGTCCACGAACCGGGGACCGACCCCGGAGCGTGACGAAGGAGCACCAGCATGAAGCGGATGATGACCTCGCTGCTCGCGACGGGCACCCTGACGGCGGCGGTCGTGGCCGCGGCACCCCTCGCGGCGGAGGCGGCCGGCGCCCGCCCGGCGTTCAAGGCGCCGTTCAACTGCGGCGAGACCTGGCGGGGCAGCGCCTGGACGGAGTACCAGGGCATCCCGCACAAGCCGATGAAGTCGGTCGACTGGAACCTCGGCGCCGGTGACGCGGACAACGGCAAGGCCGTGCGCGCCTCGGCCGCCGGGACCGTCGAGCACGCCGGCCCGCACCCCTCGGGCTACGGACGGATGGTGCTCATCAAGCACGGCACCAGCGGCTGGAAGACCCGGTACGCGCACCTCAAGGACGGCTCGGTGGCGGTGAACGTCGGTGACCGCGTGAACCAGGGCCAGCTCATCGGGCGGGTCGGGAAGACCGGTGGCCAGGAGTCCTCCCACCTGCACTACGAGCAGATCCGCGACGGCGCGGTCGTCAACTCGGTCGTCCAGGGCATCACCTTCGACCCGAACGACGTGCACTACATCAAGAGCACGAACCACTGCTGACGCACGCCAGCGGGGCGGCACCCGGGTGGGTGCCGCCCCGCTCGGGCGTTCGCAGGAAGGGCGCTCAGCGCTCCTCGGTCCCCGCGATGAAGGCCTCGAGCTTCGCGCGACCGAGGTCGTCCGGGCGCTGCTCCGGCGGGGACTTCATGAGGTAGGACGACGCCGACAGCAGCGCGCCGCCGACCCCGCGGTCCTTGGCGATCTTCGCCGCGCGGATCGCGTCGATGATGATGCCCGCCGAGTTCGGCGAGTCCCAGACCTCGAGCTTGTACTCGAGGTTGAGCGGGACGTCGCCGAAGGCGCGACCCTCGAGGCGGACGTAGGCCCACTTGCGGTCGTCGAGCCAGGCGACGTAGTCGGACGGGCCGATGTGGACGTTGCGGTCCTCGGTCTTGCCGGCGAGCGAGCCGGTGAGGTTCGAGGTGACGGCCTGGGTCTTGGAGATCTTCTTGGACTCCAGGCGCTCGCGCTCGAGCATGTTCTTGAAGTCCATGTTGCCGCCGACGTTCAGCTGGTAGGTGCGGTCGAGCTGCACACCGCGGTCCTCGAACAGCTTGGCCATGACGCGGTGCGTGATGGTCGCGCCGACCTGGCTCTTGATGTCGTCGCCGATGACCGGGACGCCCGCGGCCTCGAACTTGGCCGCCCACTCGGGGTCGGAGGCGATGAACACCGGGAGGGCGTTGACGAAGGCGACCCCCGCGTCGATGGCGCACTGGGCGTAGAACTTGTCGGCCTGCTCGGAGCCCACCGGGAGGTAGGAGACGAGGACGTCGACCTTCGCGTCGCGCAGGGCGGCGACGACGTCGACCGGCTCGGCGCCGGACTCGTCGATGGTCTGGCGGTAGTACTTGCCGAGGCCGTCGAGGGTGTGGCCGCGCTGGACGGTGACCCCCGTGGTGGGGACGTCGGCGATCTTGATCGTGTTGTTCTCGGAGGCGTTGATGGCCTCGGCGAGGTCCTTGCCGACCTTCTTGTCGTCGACGTCGAACGCGGCGACGAACTCGACGTCGCGCACGTGGTACTCGCCGAACGAGACGTGCATCAGGCCGGGGACGGTCGCCGACACGTCGGCGTCCCGGTAGTAGTGGACGCCCTGGACGAGCGAGGACGCGCAGTTGCCGACACCGACGACGGCGACGCGGATGGAACCCATGGGTGCTCCTGAACGGGTGGGTGGACGGGGGACGGGCGGGACTGCCGGCACCGGGGCCGGCGGCCCCTACGGCTGGGGGCCGGGGTCGGTGGGGTGACGCCGCTCGGCGTCGATGAGCTCGGTGAGCCAGCGCACCTCGCGCTCGGTCTGCTCCTCGCCGTGCTGCTGGAGGGCGGTGGACCAGGAGTCGAGGCGCTCGCGGGTGCGGGCCGCGCGCTCGCGGACCCGCTCGAGGTCGTCCTCGAGGCGGGTGCGCCGGCCCTCGAGGATGCGCAGGCGCACCTCGCTCTCGGTGCGGGCGAAGAAGGCGAAGCGCACGTCGAAGCCGTCGTCCTCGTAGGCCGAGGAGTCGGCCCGCGCGACGAGGTCGGCGAAGTGCTCCTTGCCGGCGGCGGTCAGCTCGTAGACGACGCGGGGCCGCTTGCCGGGCCGGCCGGGGTCGGCGGCCTCGGCGATGAGCCCGCGGCCGAGGAGGGACTTCAGCGCCGGGTAGAGGGTGCCGTACGAGAGGGCGCGGAACGGGCCGAGGGCCTCGTTGAGCCGGCGGCGCAGGTCGTAGCCGTGCGTGGGCCCCTCGTGGAGCAGGCCGAGGACGGCGAACTCGAGGAGGTGGGCGCGGCGTGAGACCACGGTGCTCCTCTCGGGTCGAGTCGGCGGGGCAGAGGTGACAAACTCGGCGCTTGTCACCTCGACGCTAACACAGATATATCGGGGCGATACATCCACGTCGGGGTGCGGGGCGCCGCCGGCCGCCCTCACGACCCCACTCGGCACTCGGGTATCGGGTCACCCGATACGGCCGCGCCTCACCCGGGAACGGTTCCGGGGTGGAGCGCGGCGTACCCGGGTCACCCGATACGCGTGGGGCGGCGGCAGCGGTCGCGGCGCCGGGCCCGACGGGTGCCGCCCCTCGGCGCGGGGCCGACGTCGCGCGCGGGCGGCCGGGTTCGTCGACGTTTGGGTTTTTCCCAGACGGCGTCGTCATACTGGCGGGATGGGTGCGCCTCTCCGTGCCCGCCGTCCGCTCGTCCCCGTCCCCCGGAAGCCCATGTCGCAGCAGCGAAAGCCCCGTACCCGCGCCGAAGCCAAGCAGACCGCCACCCGACCCCCCGGGCGAGGTGGGTCCTCGGGGTCCGGCCGCGGCAAGGGCGCGCCCCGCTCCCGCCGCCGCACCTGGCTGCGCCGCGGGATGTGGACCGCGCTCGGGCTCTTCGTCCTCGGGGTGCTGGGCTTCGGGGTCGCCTACGCGACCACCGACATCCCCGAGCCGAACGCGATGGTCGACGCGCAGGCGAGCATCGTCTACTACTCCGACGGCAAGACCGAGCTGGCCCGCCTCTCCGACGAGGGGGGCAACCGCGTCTCGGTCCCCCTGGACCAGATCAGCCCGCACATGCAGCACGCGATCCTCGCCGCCGAGGACCGCGACTTCTACCAGAACAGCGGCATCAGCCCGACGGGCATCGCGCGCGCGGTCTGGGTGGCGGTCAAGGGCGGCGAGGCGACCCAGGGTGGCTCGACGATCACCCAGCAGTACGTCAAGAACTACTTCCTCACCCAGGACCGCACGATCACCCGCAAGGCCAAGGAGATCCTCATCTCCCTGAAGATCGACAAGCAGCAGTCCAAGGACGAGATCCTCACCAACTACCTCAACACGATCTACTACGGCCGCGGCGCCTACGGCATCGAGACGGCGGCGCAGGCCTACTTCGGCCCCAAGGTGCACGCCAAGGACCTGACGCCCGAGCAGTCGGCGCTGCTCGCCTCGATCATCCGCGGGCCCTCGCTCTACGACCCGACCCTCGGCGACCAGCAGATGAAGAACGCCGAGACGCGCAGCAGCTACATCCTCGACGCGATGGTCGGCAAGGGATGGCTGACCCAGCAGGAGCGCCAGGAGGTCGACCTCCCGGCGATGCTCGAGGCCCTGCCCGAGTACAAGCCCAAGGCCCTCGGCGGCGTGGCCGGCTACATCGTCGACCTCGTGAAGAAGGAGCTCGTCGGCAAGTACAAGCTCACCGAGGCCGACGTCCAGCGGGGCGGACTGCGCGTCGTCTCGACCATCGAGCGCGCCAAGCAGGCGGCCGCCGTCAAGGCGGTCCGCGAGGAGCAGCCACAGCAGAAGGACGTCCACGAGGGGCTGGTCTCCATCAAGCCCAATGACGGCGCGATCGTGGCCCTCTACGGCGGCGAGGACTTCGCCGAGCGGCAGCTGAACAACGCGACCCAGGCCAAGATGCAGGCCGGCTCGACGGCCAAGATCTTCACCCTCATCGCGGCCCTGCAGTCCGGCGACGCGAGCACCCGCACCCGCTTCCCCGGGTACAGCCCGCAGTACTTCGACGAGTTCGCCGACCCGAACGGCGCCACCGAGAACGCGCGGCGCGGCCGGGTCAAGAACTTCGGCGACGAGTCGTTCGGCGAGATCGACCTGCTCAAGGCCACGAAGAACTCCGTGAACACCGTGTACGCGGAGCTGAACATCCTCGCCGGCCCGGAGAACACGATGAAGGCCGCCGAGGACGCCGGGGTGCGCTCCAAGCTCGAGCCGAACATGGCCAACGTCCTCGGGACCGACTACGTGACGGTCATGGACATGGCCAACGCCTACGCGACGATCGCGGCGCAGGGCGTGCGCTCCGACCCCTACCTCGTCAAGCAGATCGGGTTCACCGACAAGACCCTCCCGACGATCAAGGCCGAGCCGAAGACCCAGCAGGTCTTCGACAAGGACCTGATGTCCGACGTCATCGACGCGATGCAGCAGCCGGTCGACGGCGGGACCGCCCGCTACGTCGGCGAGAACCTCGGGCGCCCGGCGGCCGGCAAGACCGGTACCTCGGAGTCGTTCCGCTCGGCGTGGTTCGACGGCTACGTGCCCCAGCTCGCGACCGCCGTCGGGCTATACCGCGCCGGTGAGGACGGCAAGGAGCTCGCGATGGAGGACCTGCCGAACGACGGGTCCATCACGGGTGGCACCTTCCCGACCCGCATCTGGACGGCGTACATGAAGGCCGCCCTCGACGGCTCGAAGGTCATCGAGTTCCCGGAGCCGGCGCACATCAACGAGGACGCCGACCCGCCGCCGCCCCCGACGACGCGCCCGCCGTCCACGACGACGCAGCCGCCGACCTCGAGCGCACCCCCGCCCAGCTCGAGCGCGCCGCCGCCGAGCGAGACCCCGGAGCCGACGCCCACCGACCTGCCGACGCTCCCGACCGCCCCGCCGAGCTCGCCGGGCGGCGAACCCACGGGTGTCCGTCCGGGCGACGGCTCGGGCTGACCGGCCCCGCCCGACGCCGGTGGCGCCTGCGCCCGGAGGACCCACACCGCCCCTCGACCGCCTGCTGACGGTGGCCGGGGGGCCGCGTGGTGCCCGGGCCCCGCGGCCGCCGGCCGGGCCCGCCGGGCTGGCCCGGCTGGCTCCGGTCGTCCTCCTCCTCGGCCTGCCGCTGCTCGTCGCCGCCCTGCGCCAGACGGCGTGCGCCGGGACCGGATGGGAGGGCCGGGCGCCGGTCTGGCGGCAGTGCGCCTCACCGCTGTTCGCCTCGATCGTCGAGGACCGCGCCGGGCTCGGTGTCGGGGCCTGGCTCGCCGGCGACACCACTCTCGACGTCCCGTTCCTCCGCGGGCTCGTGACGACCTCGCTCGGGTCGCTGGCGCCGGGGGCCGGGCTGGCGCAGCAGCGCTGGGTCCTCGTCCTCTGGGTGCTCCTCGCCGCGGTGCTCCTCGCCGGGCTCGTGCTCCTCGTGGGCACCGCTGCGGGGCACCCGCTGGCCGACCCCGTGGCGCTGGCCCTCTCGCCGGTGCTCGCGCTCTCGGTGCTGCTCTCGACCGACCTCGTGCCGCTCGTGGTCGCCGTCGTCGCGGTCTGGGCGTGGGGGAGGGGACGGCCGGTGCTCGCCGGCGCCCTGGCGGCGGTGGCCCTGCTCGGGGGGCCGCTCGCTGCGGCGGTGGTCCTCGCGATGGCCCTCGCGCCGCCCCCGGGAGTGCGTGACGCCGTGCGTCGGCTGCTCGTCGCGGCCGGAGTCACGCTCGTCCTCGTCATCGGTCCGGTCGCGGCGGTCGACCTCGGGCTGCTCATCCGGTCGGTGACGGCCTGGCTGTCCGACGGGGCCGGGGCGGGCTCGGCGTGGTTCGTCCCCGCGCTCGCCCAGCACCCGCTCGGGGGGCCGGTGGTCGCGGGGTTCGCCGTCTCCGGGATGCTCGTCGCGGCCGCGCTGGCGGTCGTGGTGTCGCGCCGGTCGCCCCGGCCGCCCGTGGCCGACGTCGCGCTGCTCGCCCTCGTCGTCGTCCTCCTCACCGCGCCCGCGCTGCCGCCGGCGGCCGCCCTCTGGCTCGTGCCCTTCGTCGCGCTGGCGGGCGTGCCGTGGCGCGACCACCTCGTGTGGGCCGGGGCCGAGGTCGTCCACGCGGTCGCCCTCTTCGGCTGGCTCGCCGCCGCGAGCGACCCCGGCCACGGCCTGCCCGCCGGGTGGTACGCCACCGCGCTGGCCCTGCGCCTCGTCGCCATCGGCCGCATCGGGTGGGTCGTCTGGGCCCGGGCCACTTGGGGCGTGCCGGCGCCGCGCCGCCGCGAACCCCTCGAGGCCCCTGTGGACGCGAGTTGGGACCCGCCCCCGACGGCGGGTACGCTGGGAGGGTTGCCCAACGAGCACCCTGTGGACATCCCGACGGGGGGCGTGGGCGACACCGCATACCCTCCTGTCACGGAGAGACCGTGACCGCTTGAGACCGAAGGAGGCGGGTTAGCGCATGCGTCAGTACGAACTCATGGTCATCCTCGACCCCGAGCTCGACGACCGGACCGTCCAGCCCTCGCTGGAGAAGTTCCTCAAGGTCATCACCACCGACGGCGGGTCCGTCGACACGATCGACATCTGGGGCCGTCGTCGGCTCGCCTACGAGATCAAGAAGAAGGCCGAGGGCATCTACGCCGTCGTCAACTTCACCTCCGAGCCGGCCACGGCCAAGGAGCTCGACCGCCAGCTCGGCCTCAACGAGTCGGTCATGCGGACCAAGCTCCTGCGCCCCGGCGCCTGAGCCTGCCGTCACCGAGCAGACGACCACTCCGAAGGGACCTCCGTCATGGCAGGCGACACCGTCATCACCGTCATCGGCAACCTCACCGCCGACCCCGAGCTCCGCTTCACCCCTTCGGGTGCGGCGGTCGCCAACTTCACCGTCGCGTCCACTCCGCGCCAGTTCGACCGGAACAGCAACGAGTGGAAGGACGGCGAGACCCTCTTCATGCGCTGCTCCATCTGGCGTGACGCGGCCGAGAACGTGGCCGAGTCCCTCCACCGGGGCACCCGCGTCGTCGTGACGGGCCGGCTGAAGTCGCGCTCCTACGACACCAAGGAGGGCGAGAAGCGCACCGTCATGGAGCTCGAGGTCGACGAGGTCGGCCCCTCGCTCCGCTACGCCTCCGCGAAGGTCACCAAGGCCGAGCGCGGTGGTGGCTCGGGCGGCGGCTTCGGCGGCGGTGGCGGCGGCTTCCAGCAGAACGACCCGTGGGCCACCGGTGGCTCCGCCCCCCAGCAGGGTGGCGGGGGCCAGCAGGGCGGTTTCGGCGGTGGCCAGCAGGCCCCGCAGCAGCCGCCGCAGCAGGGTGGTCAGCAGGGCGGCGGCTGGGGCCAGGCGCCGAGCTACGACGAGCCCCCCTTCTGACCGTCGGCCGACGGTCACACGACAGACAGACAGACACCATCCCCGGGTGACCGGGGCTCATCCGCCGGCCCGGCCGGCAGAAGGAGAGCACCACGATGGCCAAGCCCGCCATTCGCAAGCCGAAGAAGAAGGCCAACCCGCTCAAGGCGGCGAAGGTCGAGAACATCGACTACAAGGACGTCGCGCTGCTGCGCAAGTTCATCTCCGACCGCGGCAAGATCCGCGCGCGTCGGGTGACCGGCGTCTCCGTCCAGGAGCAGCGCCTCATCGCCAACGCCGTGAAGAACGCGCGTGAGATGGCGCTCCTCCCGTACTCGAGCTCGTCCCGCTGACCTCTGAAGGAGCCAGAACGATGAAGGTCATCCTCACCCACGAGGTCACCGGCCTCGGCACCGCCGGGGACGTCGTCGACGTCAAGGACGGCTACGCCCGCAACTTCCTCTTCCGCCGCGGTCTCGCGACGGCGTGGACCAAGGGCGGCCAGAAGCAGGTCGAGGCGCTCGCCAAGGGTCGCGAGACCCGCGCGGTGAAGTCCCTCGAGGAGGCGCAGTCCATCAAGGGCAACCTCGAGTCCCAGGCCGTCACGGTCACCGCGCACGCCGGCACCGGGGGCCGCCTCTTCGGCGCCGTCTCCACCGCCGACATCGCCGCCGCCGTCAAGGCCGCGGGTGGTCCGGCGCTCGACAAGCGCAAGATCGAGGTCCCGACCCCGATCAAGACCACCGGCACGCACTCCGCGCTGGTCCGCCTCCACCCGGAGGTCCAGGCGACCGTCGAGCTCGACGTCGTCGCCGGCTGACGCCGACGCTCCACCCGAGGGCCCCGGACCGACCACGGTCCGGGGCCCTCGTGCGTCCCGGCAGACCTGCGCCCGCGCCCCGACCATCCGGCACGTGCGGGGTTATCGCTGTCCGGCCGGCGGCGAGACGGCGACGACCCGGCACGTGCGGGGTTATCGCTGTCCGGCCGGCAGCGTGACCGCGACAACCCGGCACGTGCGGACCGGATGAGCCCGCCGAGCGGACGGCGACGGCGGCGCGGGCTGCGGCGTGGTGTCGGGGGCTCGTCGTAGGTTGGGCGCCATGGCCGGAGCGACCGCACGACGCAGCAGGGGGGCGAGCGCCTACCGCTGCTCCGAGTGCGGGTGGCAGGCCGCCAAGTGGGTCGGCCGGTGCGGCGAGTGCCAGGCCTGGGGCTCGGTCGCCGAGGTCGGTGCCGTCACCGCACGCACCACGGCGGCGAGCACGCTCGAGCGCCCGGCGCTGCCCATCGGCGAGGTCGACGTCACGCACGCCGTCGCCCGCCCCACCGGCGTCGCCGAGTTCGACCGCGTCCTCGGCGGCGGGCTCGTGCCCGGGGCGGTCGTCCTCGTCGCCGGCGAGCCCGGCATCGGCAAGTCCACCCTGCTCCTCGACGTCGCGGGCCGGGCCGCCCGCTCCGGTGAGCACGGCGAGCGGAAGGTCCTCTACGTCAGCGGCGAGGAGTCCTCGGCGCAGGTGCGGGCCCGGGCCGAGCGCATCGAGGCGATGGCCCGCAGCCTGTACCTCGCGAGCGAGACCGACCTCGCCACCGTGCTCGGGCAGGTCGACCAGGTGCAGCCCGAGCTGCTCGTCGTCGACTCGGTGCAGACCATCGCCAGCGCCGAGGTCGAGGGGTCGGCCGGCAACGTCACCCAGGTCCGTGAGGTCGCGGCCTCGCTCATCCAGGTCGCCAAGGCGCGCGGCATCGCGGTGCTGCTCGTCGGCCACGTGACCAAGGACGGCTCGATCGCCGGCCCGCGGGTCCTCGAGCACCTCGTCGACGTCGTCGTGCAGTTCGAGGGCGACCGGCACTCCCGGCTGCGGCTCGTGCGTGCGGTGAAGAACCGCTACGGCCCCACCGACGAGGTCGGCTGCTTCGACCTCTCCGACGTCGGCATCGTCGGGCTCGCCGACCCGAGCGGGCTGTTCCTCTCCGGGCGCACCGCCGCCGTCGCCGGCACCTGCGTCACCGTCACCCTCGAGGGCCGGCGCCCGCTCGTCACCGAGGTCCAGGCCCTCGTCACCGCCTCGACCCTGGCCACGCCGCGCCGGGCCACGAGCGGTCTCGACGGCGCGCGGGTCAACATGGTGCTGGCCGTCCTCGACAAGCGGGCCAGGGCGCCCATCGGCTCGAGCGACGCCTACCTCTCGACCGTCGGCGGGGTGCGGCTCGCCGAGCCCGCGGCCGACCTCGCGATCACCCTGGCGCTCGCCGGGGCCATCACCGACCGGCCGCTGCCACCGGGCACCGTCGCGTTCGGCGAGGTCGGGCTGGCCGGCGAGGTCCGCCCCGTGACCGGCGCGCACCGCCGGCTGGCCGAGGCCGCGCGCCTGGGCTTCACCCGGGCCGTCGTCCCCGCCGGGGTGCTCGGCGCCGGGCCGGTCCCCGACGGGCTGTCCGTCCTCGAGGTCGGCACCGTCGCCGAGGCCGTCGGCCGGGCGCTGCACGAGGTCCCCGTCCGCTGACCCGCCGGCCGGCTCCTCGGACGGGTTCGAGGTGATGCAGGCCCCTCCGGTGGTCGGCTGTCACCTCGACCCAGCAGGGCATCCGCGGGTTCGAGGTGATGGGGGACCTTCTCGCGGTCGGGTGTCACCTCGACCCCGGCACCGTCCGGCGGTTGCGAGGTCCCGCAGATCGAGACCGCGCCGTGACCGACCGCCCGATAGGATCGCGCCGGACCGGCCCGCCACCCCGCGTGGGCCCCAGGGCCCCGGGAACCCCGTGAAGGAGGAGGAGTGAGCGTGCCGCAGAGCGAGGACGACCTCCTGCGCGCCACCCTCGCAGCGGTCGCCCCCGGCACCGAGCTGCGCGACGGCCTCGAGCGGATCCTCCGGGGTCGCACCGGTGCCCTCATCGTCCTCGGCCACGACCGCGTCATCGACCAGATCGCCACCGGCGGCTTCCCCCTCGACATCGAGTTCTCGGCCACCCGCCTGCGCGAGCTCGCGAAGATGGACGGCGGCGTCGTCGTCGACCGCGACGTCACCCGCATCCTGCGTGCCGCCACCCAGCTGCTCCCCGACTCCGGCATCGAGACCCTCGAGTCCGGCACCCGGCACCGCACCGCCGAGCGCGTCGCCAAGCAGACCGGCTTCCCGGTGGTCTCGGTCAGCCAGTCGATGCGGATCATCCAGCTCTACGTGGCCGGCCGGCGCATCGTCCTCGAGGACTCCAGCGCCATCCTGTCCCGCGCCAACCAGGCCCTGCAGACCCTCGAGCGCTACAAGTCGCGCCTCGACGAGGTCACCGGCACGCTCTCGGCGCTCGAGATCGAGGACCTCGTCACCGTCCGCGACGTCGCCAACGTGCTCCAGCGCCTCGAGATGGTCCGCCGCATCAAGGACGAGATCGCCGAGTACGTCGTCCAGCTCGGCACCGACGGACGGCTGCTCAGCCTCCAGCTCGAGGAGCTGACCGGCGGCCTCTCCGACGACCTCGGCCTCGTCATCCGCGACTACCTCCCCGAGGCCAAGGCCGGCTTCACCCTCGACGAGGCCGTGGACAACCTCACCGCCATCGACAGCACCGAGCTGCTCGACCCCGCGGCCGGTGCCAAGGCGATGGGCTTCACCGTGGTCGGCGACTCGCTCGACTCCTCCGTCAGCCCGCTCGGCCACCGCCTGCTCTCGAAGGTGCCGCGCCTGCCCGGGGCCATCGTCGACCGGCTGGTCACCCACTTCGGCAGCCTCCAGAAGCTGCTCGCGGCGAACATCGACGACCTGATGGACGTCGACGGCGTCGGCGAGGGCCGCGCCCGCCTCGTCCGCGAGGGCCTCTCACGCCTGGCCGAGACGAGCATCCTCGAACGCTACGTCTGACGTGCCGGCGCCCGACCCCGGCCGCGAGGTCCTCCACGAGCGCGTCCTGGCCTGGTTCGCCGCCCACGCCCGCCCGCTCCCGTGGCGCGACCCCGCGACGACGCCGTGGGGCGTCCACGTCTCCGAGGTGATGGCGCAGCAGACGCCGGTCGCCCGGGTCGAGCCGGTGTGGCGGGAGTGGATGGAGCGCTGGCCCACCCCGGCCGCCCTCGCCGCCGCCAGCCCCGGCGACGTCGTCCGGGCCTGGGGGCGGCTGGGCTACCCGCGCCGGGCGCTGCGGCTGCGCGAGGCGGCGGTGGCCGTCGTCGAGCGGCACGGCGGTGAGCTGCCCGCCGACGAGGAGGCCCTGCGCGCGCTCCCAGGCGTCGGCACCTACACGGCGGCCGCGGTCGCCGCCTTCGCCTTCGGGCGCCGCTCGGTGGTCGTCGACACCAATGTCCGCCGGGTGCTGGCCCGGGCCGTCGAGGGTCGGGCCGTGGCCTCGCCCTCGCTCACCGCGGCCGAGACCCGGCTCGCCGCCTCGCTCGTGCCCGAGGACCCGGCGACCAGCGCTGTCTGGAACGTCGCGGTGATGGAGCTCGGCGCGCTCGTCTGCCGGGCGCGCACCCCCGAGTGCGGCGCCTGCCCGCTCGAGGACGTCTGCGCGTGGGTGGCCGCGGGCAGCCCACCCGACGAGGGGCCGGCGCGCCGGGGGCAGGCCTGGCACGGCACCGACCGCCAGGTCCGTGGAGCACTCGTCCAGGTGCTCCGGGAGGTGAGCCACGCCGTCGAGCGGGCCGCCCTCGAGGACGAGGTGCTCACCCGGCTCGGCCTCGACCCTGTGCAGCACGCCCCGCAGGTCGACCGCTGCCTCGCCTCGCTCGTCGAGGACGGGCTCGTCGAGCCGGCGCCGGGCGGCGCGGCCTACCGCCTCCCCGCCTGAGCCGGTCACCGTCACCGGCCGGTGTCGCCGCGGGGCGCTAGGGTCCGTCGGCATGGACATGCTCACGGGGGACCAGATCGCGGCGGCCGGGCTGGCCGACTGGCGCAAGCTCGCGCAGGGGCTGCACGCCCGCTACCTCGTCGACGACTTCGGCGCCGGGGCCCGGTTCGTCGTCGCGGTCGGCGAGGTGGGCGACACGCTCGGGCACCACCCGAGCGTCGCGATGGGCCCCGGGTACGTCGACCTGAAGCTGCTCACCGACGACGCGGTCTACCGCGCCGACGACGGCACCGAGTACGTCGTGCAGTGGCCGACCCAGCAGGACGTCGACCTCGCGCGGCGGATCACCGAGGTCGCCGCCGACCACGGGCTCACCGCCGACCCGGCCGCGGTCAGCATGCTCGAGCTCGGGCTCGACACGGCCGACCCGGCGACCATCGCCCCGGTGTGGGCCGCCCTGCTCACCGGGGACGCCGGCGCCCAGGGCCGCGGGACCCCGGGCGACGAGGTCCGCGACGCCACGGGGCGGATCCCGAACCTCTGGTTCGGCGACGCCCCCGACGACGCCGCGCGCCAGCGCTTCCACGTCGAGGTCTACGTGCCGCGCGACGTCGCCGAGCAGCGGATCGCCGCCGCCGTCGCCGCCGGCGGGACGGTCGTGGACGACAGCGAATCGCCGTCGCTCACGGTCATCGCCGACCAGGACGGCAACCGCGGTGTCCTCTGCGTCGCCGAGCCCCCCGCTCCGGCCGACTGACCCGACGCCCGACCGGCGACGGGCGGCCGGGTCGTGGAACGTCGTGGCGCGCCCGCCTCGTGCCCCTCCACACTGGACGGGTGACCGAGACCGCCCTGCGCCACCGCACCGCCGACGAGCTCGAGGCCTTCCTGCCCGCTCTGCTCGCCGAG
>JAESFK010000331.1_pt1 | contig 27736 bp, 31 predicted proteins | sample 9269391 | NCBI WGS metagenome assembly JAESFK01 (sample SAMN14506231, study PRJNA617097) | algae metagenome | isolation source: Drouetiella hepatica UHER 2000/2452 and co-occurring heterotrophs from... | place: Slovakia: Slovak Paradise National Park, Hrabusice, Kosice Region | collected 2000-01-01
GAAGGCGCGCGCAAGGTCGCGGTCGACGCCGTGTTTGACAGCGTCAGCGTCGCGACGACCTTCCGCGAGGAATTGAAGCGCGCCGGGGTGATCTTCCTGTCGATTTCGGAAGCGATCCGCGAATATCCCGACATGGTGAAAAAGTGGCTCGGCAAGGTCGTGCCGATGCACGACAATTATTTCGCGACGCTCAATTGCGCAGTCTTTTCGGACGGAACGTTCGTTTATGTGCCCGAAGGCGTGCGTTGCCCGATGGAGCTGTCGACCTATTTCCGCATCAATGCCGAGAATACGGGGCAGTTCGAGCGGACTTTGATCATCGCCGACAAGGGCGCCTATGTTTCGTACCTTGAAGGCTGCACCGCGCCGATGCGCGACGAGAATCAGCTCCACGCCGCGGTGGTCGAACTGGTGACGCTCGACGATGCCGAGATCAAATATTCGACGGTGCAGAACTGGTATCCCGGCAATGCCGAGGGGCTGGGCGGCATTTATAATTTCGTGACCAAGCGCGCGCTGTGCCAAGGGCATCGCAGCAAGGTGTCGTGGACGCAGGTCGAAACCGGCAGTGCGGTGACGTGGAAATATCCGAGCTGCGTGCTCAATGGCGACGACAGCGTCGGCGAATTCTACTCGGTCGCGGTGACGAACAATTACCAGCAGGCCGACACCGGCACCAAGATGATCCACAATGGCAAGCGCACGCGATCGACCATCGTCAGCAAGGGGATCAGCGCGGGCAAGTCGAACAACACCTATCGCGGGATCGTCCGCGTCGCGCCCAATGCCGAAGGCGTGCGCAACTTCACCCAGTGTGACAGCCTGTTGCTGGGATCGCTCAGCGGCGCACACACCGTGCCCTATATCGAAGTCCGCAACCCGACCGCGACCGTCGAGCATGAAGCGACGACGAGCAAGATCAGTGACGATCAGCTGTTCTACGCAATGCAGCGCGGGCTGAACGCGGAGGAATCGGTGGCGCTGATCGTCAACGGCTTTGCGAAGGAAGTGTTACAGCAACTGCCGATGGAATTTGCGGTGGAGGCGCAGAAGTTGCTGGGGATTAGCCTTGAGGGGAGCGTGGGGTGATGCGCCGCAGCTTCCTCATCCCCGCCTGCTTGAGCTTTGCCCTACTCGCCGCGTGCGGCGACGCTGGCACGGCAGGCGAAAGCGGCTTGCTCGACACCGCCACGCTCGTCGAGCAATTGCCGCCGGAGGTTCGCGGCGCCGTCACCTCTTATGAGCGTGATCTGTTGGACGCTGCCGCGAGCTACAAGGCCGAGTTCGGCCGATGGCCGGTCAGTTTTGCCGACGTCGCGTCGGTCGCCGGTGCGCGCCAGGTAGTGGTCAATGTCCTGGCCGATGGCATCGGCGAGCAGATCCCCTTTGCCAGCCGGGAGACGGCGGAAAAGGCCGCAGATGCTATCATCGGCACGGCCGAGCGACGCGTTCTGGATCGGATGAAGGCGCAAGATGCGCAAAAGTGACGATCTTTCGGCTTCTGCCACTGCTCAACCCGAGCGGACGGGGACAGCGATGTTCACGGCGCCCCCGCATATGCCCCGAATTGATACAATACGCCCTCGAATGGCCCTCAACTGTGCCGCAAACCAGCCCGAATTAACTATAATTTTCGCCAGTCCGCATCCGGGGACATGGCGCGTCACGCCTTTGTCATATGCTCGTCCTCTGTCCGATTCGGTCCGGAGACACAGCGATGGCACGCGGTTTGGAATTCAACTGGTCGGACGCCGATCTGGTCGTGCATCCGGTGCAGGCGGTGACGGCTTATCCGACGCATCAGGGCGTGGTCATCCGGCAGCAGCGCAAGTCGGAGCGCGATCGCGACGAGGTAATTATGGTCCCGCACCATGCGGTGACCATGTTGATCCGGCGGTTGCAGCATCTGCAGAACACCAGCGTGATGAACGTCGAGGAAGTCGCCAATTCGGAACTGGCGGAAATCTTCGCCGCCGAATAGGCGCCGGTCGGCCTCTGCCCTCCACGGGCTTTTCCCACATCATCTGCCCAACGTCGGTGCGCCATCTGGCGCGCGCCGCGTTGCTCCATTCTGCCTGAAAGTCTGACATGCTGAGAATCGAAAACCTGCACGCCACCGTCGCCGACAACCCGATCCTGAAAGGCCTGTCGCTGAGCATCAATGCGGGCGAAATCCATGCCATCATGGGGCCGAACGGCGCAGGCAAATCGACGCTGTCTTATGTCCTCGGCGGGCGGCCGGGTTATGAGGTGACCGACGGGTCGGCGACCTTCGACGGTGCCGACCTGCTCGAGATGGAACCGCATCAGCGCGCCGCCGCGGGGCTGTTCCTGGGCTTCCAATATCCGGTCGAAATCCCCGGCGTGTCGAACGTCCAGTTCCTGCGCGAGGCGCTCAACGCGCAGCGCCGCGCGCGCGGTGAAGAACCGCTGTCGGGCGGGGAATTCCTGAAGGTTGCGCGCGAAAAAGCCGCGCTGCTCAAGATGGACATGGACATGCTCAAGCGCCCGGTGAACGTCGGCTTTTCGGGCGGCGAGAAGAAGCGCAACGAGATGGTGCAGATGGGGATCATCGATCCCAAGCTCGCAATCCTCGACGAGACCGACAGCGGCCTCGACATCGACGCGCTGCGCACTGTCGGCGACGGGATCAATTCGATCATGCGGCGCCCCGACAAGGCGGTGCTGCTCATCACGCACTATCAGCGCCTGCTCGATTATGTGCAGCCCGATTTTGTCCATGTGCTGGCCGCGGGGCGGATCGTGAAGTCGGGTGGACCCGAGCTGGCGCGCGAGTTGGAAGCGCATGGTTATGCGGAGATTGCGGCGTGATGACGCATAATCCGATCCTCCCCACTTGTGGGGAGGTGGCAGCCGGAACGGCTGACGGAGGGGGCTTGCGTCCTTCAACGTCGCTCAAGGCCGCCACCCCCCTCCACCAGCTTCGCTGGTCCCCCTCCCCGCAAGCGGGGAGGATCGCATGACCGCACCCCTCCCCTCGCGCCGCGACGAAGCATGGCGCTATAGCGACATCGAGGCGGTGACTGCGGCGTGGCCGCTGCCCGCGCCCGAGAGCATCATCGTGCCCGCGGGCGGCAAGTTCGCGCGCGCGATCGTGCAGGACGGAGGCGACATCCGCCAGATCGAGCTGGTGCTCGGAAAAGGCGCAGTCGCTTCGCTGCATGTGCTGAACATCGGCGGCGCATATGGCCGCATCGAACTCGCGGTGACACTGCACGAGGGCGCCGACTTCACGCTCGGCGGAGCGCAGATCGGTGGCGGCGAGCAAAATCTCGAGATTGTTACCACGATCACCCACGCCGAGCCCGGCGCGACGTCGCGGCAGGTCGTACGATCAGTCCTCGGCGGCACCGCGACCGGCACCTATCTGGGCAAGGTCGCAGTCGCACGCGATGCGCAGCAGACCGACAGCGCGCAAGATGTGAAGGCGATGCTGCTCAACCGCAGCGCGACTGCGAACGCAAAGCCCGAACTCGAAATTTATGCCGATGACGTGAAATGCGCGCACGGCTGCGCGATCGGCGAGCTCGATGCGATGGCGCTCTATTATCTGCAATCGCGGGGAATTCCGCCGGGTGAAGCGAAGAAGCTGATGTTGCAGGCGTTTGTTGCCGGCGTGTTCGACGGCGCCAAGGATGAGGCGCGGTTGCAAGAACTGGCGCTCGCGAAGCTAGGGGAATTGGTGTGAGCACCCTCTCCTCCCCGTTCGTCCCGAGCGAAGTCGAGGGACGTGAAGTCGGGCGCCAACGTGTCTCGACTTCGCTCGACACAAACTGGATCAGGGGCGAGTTTCCCGGCCTCACGGGCAACTGGCATTATCTCGACACAGCCGCCACCGCGCAAAAGCCGCAGGCCGTCATCGACGCCACCGTCAACGCGATGGGCCGCGATTACGCGACGGTGCACCGCGGCGTCTATGCGCGTTCGGCCGATATGACGCTGGCTTATGAGGCAGCGCGGCGGCGGATTGCGGCGTTTGTGGGGGCGAAGGAAGATCAGGTCGTCTTTGTGCGCGGCGCGACCGAGGCGATCAACCTTGTCGCCTATTCGCGCCCGCGGAAGGGCCGCGTGCTGCTCTCCACGCTTGAGCATCACAGCAATATCGTGCCGTGGCAGCTGGCGGGCTGGCAGGTCGATGTCTGCCCGCTGACCGCCGATGGCTGTATCGACCTCGACGCCGCCGAGAAACTGCTGACCCCCGAACACAATATGGTGGCCTTCGCGCATGTGTCGAATGTGCTCGGCAGTCCGCTCGACGTCGCGCGCGCCGCCGCCGTGGCGCACCATGTTGGCGCCGAGCTGCTGATCGACGGCTGTCAGGCAGTCCCCCGCCTTCCCGTCGATGTTGCAGCGCTCGGCTGCGACTATTATGTTTTTTCGGGCCACAAGCTCTACGGGCCCACGGGCATCGGCGTGCTGTGGAGCGACAAGCTCGATAGCCTGCCGCCCTGGCAGGGCGGCGGATCAATGATCGACCGCGTCACCTTTGAACGCACGACCTACGCCCCCGCCCCGACGCGGTTTGAGGCGGGCACGCCCGCGATTATCGAGGCGATCGGGCTCGCGGCGGCGGTCGATTATGTCGACGCCATCGGGATCGACGCGATCCACGCGCATGAATGCAAGTTGGTCGGCACGCTGCGCGAAGCGCTGGCGCGGCGGAACAGCATCACCTTGTTCGGCCCCGAAAATAGCGCCGGAATCGTCAGCTTTTTGATGGCGGGGGTTCATCCGCACGACATCGGCACTATCTTGGATGAAAGCGGGGTCGCGATCCGCGCCGGGCACCATTGCGCGCAGCCGCTGATGGAGCATCTGGGTGTACCTGCGACTGCGCGCGCGAGCTTTGGCGTATATAGTAATGATGACGATGTGGCGGCGCTGATCGATGGCCTGTCGCGCGTCGAGAGGATTTTCGGATGAGTGAAGATCGGATGATCAAGGTTGAGGAAGTCGAAAGCGTCGAGGCGCCGCCAAAAGCGCGCGTTGCGGACGTCGAGACTGCGCCTGAGAAGCTGGAGCGCAAGCGCGACTATCTCGAAGGCTTTCTGGCGGCCAAGCCCGCGGCGGTCGATCCGCACGGTGTCGGCGGCGACCTGTATGAGGCCGTGGTCAATGCACTCAAGGATATTTACGATCCCGAAATCCCGGTGAACATCTATGATCTTGGCCTGATCTACAATGTCGAGATCGACGAGGGCCATGCCGTCGTCACGATGACGCTGACAACGCCGCATTGCCCGGTCGCGGAGTCGATGCCTGCCGAGGTCGAACTGCGCGTCGGTGCGGTCCCTGGCGTCGGCGATGCCGAAGTGAACCTCGTGTGGGATCCGCCATGGTCGCCCGCGAATATGACCGACGAAGCGCGGTTAGAATTGGGAATGCTCTGATGACCGAAACCAAAACCCGCACCCGTCCCGCCGCAGTCACGCTGACCCCGAACGCCGAAGCCCGCGTCGCGGCGCTGATGGCCGCTGCCCCCGCTGATGCGATCGGCGTCAAACTGTCGACGCCGCGCCGCGGCTGTTCGGGGCTTGCCTATTCGGTCGATTATGTGACGAGCGAAGAACGGTTCGACGAAAAGATCGAAACGCCGGGCGGTGTGTTCTACATCGACGGCGCGTCGGTCCTCTATCTGATCGGCAGCGCCATGGACTGGGTCGAAGACGACTTCGCCGCAGGCTTTGTGTTCGAGAACCCGAACGCCAAGGGCGCGTGCGGCTGCGGCGAGAGCTTCACCGTCTGACGATGATCGTTCGCGACGCTAAGCCTGAAGACATGGGCGCTTGGGCAGCGATGCGGGCGCAGCTCTGGCCCGAAGTCGATGCGGTGGGACTGGCGGAAGACCTGCCCGCGATGCTGAACGACACGACATTGTGGAACTTCATCCTGACCGATGCGAACGGTCAGGCGGTCGGCTTTGCCGAAATCCAGTTGCGCACGATGTTCGACGGCTGCGTCGTGGCGCCCTATCCGCACATTGAGGGCATCTGGATCGACTCGGCGCATCGCCGCACGGGTGCCGGACGGCGGCTGCTCGCAGCGATAGAGGATCGTGCGCGGAACGGGGGTCATGCGCAGATCGGATCGGATGTTGAACTCGACAACCTCGGGAGCCAGGCGTGGCATGAAACCTGCGGGTTCAAAGAAGAAGTCCGCGTAATCCTCTACCGTAAACCGCTGCGCTAACGGCAAACCGACCACCCCGCGGTCCGCACCGCCATATCGAAATGGAAATGGTCGGCGTGGGCCGCATTGTAATCGGGTGACAACACGGTCGTGAACAGGTCACACGACCCGTCGCGAACCGCGTGCAGAAATTCGCGGCGGACGTCGGCATCATTCCAGTCGTTGATCAGCGCGATGCGCGTCCCGTCGGCCAGGACGAAGGCTGAGATGTCGATCGCATTGGCGGTCGAATGCTGGCTCGGCGTCTGCCCACCGCGGATGCTCCGACAATTGTAGCTGCCCAGATTTTCGAGCGCGACGACCTTTTGCCCGAAATGCTTTTGCGCCAGCGGCTGGACGACGTCGCGGTTCCACAGCGCCATGGTGACGGTCACGGCGCAACCGGGCGCCGCATTGGCCGGGCGCATCGTCGGAACGAAGCGGTTGCCGGTCAGCATCATGCGCTGGCTGGCGCGGCAGGCGCCGGTGCCGACTACCGGGCGCCGTTCATACCCGGCACCCGCGCGATCGAGCGCCGCAAAACATGCGGCATCGTCACCGACCAGCCCGACCAGCTTGCGCTGCGTCGCCCACCCCTGCGGATGCGCGATCTCGAAGCGCGCGGTGGGCATATGTTCGGGATGGTCGCGCACCCATTGCATCCCGCGAATCGCACCGAGCGCGAGCAAAAGGGCAATGCCGAACCAGATCAGATAAGGGCGAGCGCTTTTCACCCCATTTCAATGGGGTGCGGCGCCGCGCTGTGCAAGCTCAGAGCGGCTGGAAACTGACCATCAATCCATCCTTGGGTCGCGGGATCGGCAGCACCTGCCATTTCGGCTCATAGTCCGGCGCGACCACGATCCGGTGCGTGGTGATCACGTGGTGGAAGAAGATCTTCGCCTGCATATAGGCGAAGTGCAGCCCCAGGCACATGTGCGCGCCGCCGCCGAACGGCACCCATGCATATTTGTGCCGCTCGCGCGCGACCTCGGGCGAAAAGCGCATCGGGTCGAATTTTTCGGGCTCGGGCCAATGTTCTTCCATCATGTGGGTATAGGCGGGGCTGACCCCGACCGACGTCCCGGCGGGAATGCGGTAACCGCCATATTCGAAATCCTTGAGCGCACGGCGCGGGAAGCTCGGCACCGGGGGGACCAGCCGCAGCGCTTCCTTGAACGCCCATTCGGTCATTTCCAGCTCGCCCAGACTGTTGTGGCCAACACCCTCGCCCGCCGGCGACACCGCGAGCATTTCTTCGCGCAGCTTGTCCTGCCATTCGGGATGCTTGGCGAGCATCCACAACATCGAAGTGATCGAGCTGGTGATCGTGTCGTGCGCCGCCATCATCAGGAAATTCATATGATCGACGATCGCCTCGGCGCTCATATAGTCGCCGTTATCGTCGCGAGCGCGGCAGATCTGGCTGAAAATATCCTCGCCCGTCCCCTCGCGCCGTTCGGGCACCATGCGGCCGAAATACTCGACCAGATAGGCGCGGCCCTTGGCGCCGCGGCCCATCGCAGTAAACGGCATCGGCACGCGGACGACGCCGATCGACGCCTGCACCATGTCGACAAAGGCCTTGTTCACCTTGTCCGCCTCGGGACCGAAGGGGATGCCGAGGAAGCTGGTCGCGGCCAGGTCGAGCGTCAGTTTCTTGATCGCGGCATAAAATTGGAAATTCTTGCCGCTCCACGATGCGACGCGATCCTTGATGCCATCGTTCAGCGATTCGGCATAATGGCGCATCGGTTCGGGCTTGAACGCCACTGACAACACCTTGCGGTCCGCACGGTGCTTCTCAAAATCCATCAACATCAGCCCGCGCGGGAACAGCAGGTTGAGCACCGGCCCCCAGCCCTGTTCGGACGAGAAGATCTTTTCGCGGTCGAACATCACCAGCTCGTTCGCCTCGGGTCCGTGCAGCGCGACGCTGCGCCCGCCGAAGCTGTTGTTGCGATAAACGCGGCCATATTTGGCCACCATCCGCGTCGTGAAACCGCGATAATCGCTCAGCTGTTCGAGCGTGTTGCCGATCACCGGATAACCATCCTCGCCCGGAATATGGTCCAGCGCCTGGTCGGGGTTGCGCGGCAGCCAATGCTGCGTTTCGGGGCCAAATCGGGCTTCGGGCCATTTGATATTGGTCGGCGCGTTCATCGGGTCGGATCCTTGTCGGTGCTGCTTTGTCACCGAGCGTAACTGACTACTGACACTGATGCAAGTAACGCCTGCCGCCTGATGGGACACTATTCACCGCAAATTCAACTCGACTCGCACAGCTTGACCGCCAAGATGACCGGTCCGCTCGGACCCGACGAAGGAATGGCTCGATGCCCAGACTTTTTAGACGCCCGCTCTCCATCGCACTCGGCGCGCTCGCGACGACGACGCTTGGCGGCTGCTACAGCGGTGACATATACGGCACCAGCTATGCGTCGGGCGGCGATTGCGCGGCGCGCTATGGCAACGCCTATTATGATTATGACGGCTATGCCTATGACGATGGTTACGGCTATGATTGCTACGACGCGTCGGATTATGGTGGCGGCTTCGTCAACATCGGGTTAGGCGGCGGCTGGTACGACGATTATTATTATCCCGGCTATGGCACATGGATGTTTGATCGCTATCGCAACCGTTACCCGCTGCGCGATCAATATCTGAACTATTGGGGCGGCCGCCGCGCGTGGTGGAAGCATCATGGCCGCCGCGGCGATGGCCAACCGGGTCGCCCCGGCGGCTGGAATCGCGGCGATGGCGACGGACGTCCGGGCGATGGCCGTCCCGGCAGGCCGGGCGGGTGGAACCGCGGTGATCGCGACAATGACGGGCCGCGCGGGACGCGGCCGGGTCGTGGCCGCGGCGACGGCGTTCCGCCACCCTCCAGCAACCCTGGCGCCCCCGTCATCAACTCGCCAGTGCGACCGCCGCGCGGCCCTGGTGCGGTCCGCCCTCGGCCCGAAACCGTTGCGGGTGACCGGGCTCCCGGTCGTCCGCGCGATGGCGCGATGCGTCCCCGTCCTGATCGTGGCGAGGCGCCGCGCGGCGCCGGTCGGCCGGTTCGTTTGCCGGATAGCCCACGCGCGGCGGCCCAGCCGCCGCAACCGGTGGCGCAGCCCGCCCCGTCCGCACGTCCGGCTCCTGAAGCCCGCCCAGCCCCTGCGCCGCGCGGCGAACGTCCGGCACGAATAGACCGCGTCCGCGAAAATTAAATCCGGTCAGGCCAGCGGCGCCGCGGCCGCCGCCGGTTCGTCCTTTGTCCCCGCCGACACCACCGTCGCGGCGACAAGATCGCCGATGACGTTGAGCGTCGTGCGGCACATATCAAGGAAACGGTCGACGCCGAGGATCAGCCCGATACCTTCGGGCGGGATGCCGACCGACGCCAGGATCAACGCGATCACCGGTAGCGAACCCGCTGGCACCCCGGCGGTGCCGATGCCGCCCAATATGCAGATCAGCATCACGAAAATCTGCTGCATCAGCGTCAGTTCGATGCCGAAAAATTGCGCGAGGAAGATCACCGTCACGCCCTCGAACATCGCGGTGCCATTTTGGTTCGCGGTCGCACCGATCGTGAGCACAAAGCGCGCGACGCGGTCGGGCAGGTGCAGCCGGTCGTGCGCGACGCGCAGCGCGGTCGGCAAGGTCGCGTTCGATGACGCGGTGGCAAAGGCCATGACAAAGGCCTCTTGCGTTTCTCGAAAAAAGGCGATCGGCGATTTCTTCGCCAGCGTCGTCAGGATGATCGGGAAGACGATAAACATCTGGATGGCGAGCGCGAGCAGCACGACCCCGACAAAGGCCGACAAGCGGATGATGAGATCCCAGCCGAACTGCGACGCCAAGTTGAACATGAAACAGAATATGGCGATCGGCGCGAGCTGGATGACAAGCCCGATCAGCTTCATCGCGACCGCGAACACACCCTCGACGACCGACTTCAGCGCCGCGGTCTGCGGCGTTTTGACCAGCATCAATCCGACGCCGAAGAACAGCGCAAAGAACATCACCGCCAGGACATCGTTGGCCCCCATTGCGGCGACGAAATTATCGGGAATGATCGCGACGACGGCGTCCATCCCGGTCTTCGCTTCGCCGGCGCGATTGGTAATCGCCTTCGCACCCTCGGCCCCTTCGGCGATCAGGCTGCGCGCCAGCGCCGGATCGACCCCCGCCCCGGGCTGGAGCAGGTTGACGACGATCAGGCTGACCGCGACCGAAATAGCCGCAACGATGACGGTGTAGATCAAAGTACGCCTGCCGATTGACTTCAGCGCGCCCATGTCGCCCATGTCGGCAACCCCGACGATCAGCGCCGAGACGAGCAGCGGGATGACGAGCATGAACAGCAGGCGCAGGAATATCTGGCCGAGCGGCCCGGTGACATAGGTGGTGACCGCAGCCACCCATGCCGCGTCGGGCGCACCATAATGAACCACCAGCCCGATAATCAGCCCGGCGAGGAAGCCCAGCAGCATTCGCCATCGCAAGCGGCGCGCGCGCAATGCGTCGCGGCTTGCTTCATCGATCGCGGCGGCCTCGGCCATGTTTCAGCTCCTTGCTCGCCCCCATAGGAACGGCGCGAAGCTGCGGGTTACGCCTTGTCGACCGCTGGCTTGTTCTCGCCGTTCCCCTCGCTGCCCCCTATGTCATCACGAAGATCGAGCCCGCGGGTTCCATGGTGAGGTGTATGCGCCGGGGCATGCGGCCGCTCGACTTCGGGCGGTTCCGGCACCTCGAGCATGCCCTCCCACTTCGTAATCACGCTGGTTGCGACCGCGTTACCGACGACATTGGTCGCGGTGCGGCCCATGTCGAGGAACTGGTCGATCGCCAGAATGATTGCCACGCCTTCAACCGGCAGGCCGAATTGCGCGAGCGTCCCAGTGATCACAACCAGGCTGGCGCGCGGCACCGCGGCGATCCCCTTTGAACTGATCATCAGCGTCAGCAGGATCAGCACCTGCGTCGCGATCGACAATTCGATGCCATAGGCCTGCGCGATAAAGATCGTCGCAAAGCTCATATACATCATCGAACCGTCGAGGTTGAAGCTGTAGCCCAGCGGCAGCATGAACCCCGATATCCGGCGCGGCACCCCGAAGCGGTCGAGCTGTTCGAACATCTTGGGCAGCGCGGCTTCCGACGAGGCGGTCGAAAAGGCGATCAGCAACGGCTCGCGAATATAGCGGATCAGCATCCAGATGCGCTGGCGCAGGAACCCCCAGCCGATCGTCAGCAGGATGATCCACAGCAAGAACAGCGAGATATAGAATTCGACCAGCAGTTCGAAATAGGTCGCGAGGATGCCAAGCCCGCTCTTTGCGACGACGTTGGCGATTGCACCGAACACCGCGAATGGCGCAAAGCGCATCACATAGCCGGTGATCTGGAGCATCATTTCGGCCAGCGCATCGGCGCCGCGGACCAGCGCCGCGCCTTTCTCACCGATCGCCGACAAGGCAACGCCGGCAAAGATCGAGAAGACCAGGATCTGCAGGATATTATTCGCCGCCAGCGCCTCCAGCGCGTTTTTGGGGAAGATCGACAGGGTGAATTCCCACGCGTCGAGCTTCTTGACCTCGCCGACCATCTTCGCGGCTTCCGCCGCGTCGGGGATCGGCGCGCCGATGCCGGGCTGGAACAGGTTGACCATCAGCAGGCCGAGCGCGATCGAGATAAAGCTGGCGGTGATGAACCAGATGATCGCGCGCGTGCCGATGCGGCCGAGCGCGCTGCTGTCGCCCATATGCGCGATGCCGACGACGATCGTCGACAGCACCAGCGGCGCGACGAGCAGCTTGATCAGGTTGAGGAAGATGTCGGACAGCAGCTTGAACGTCTTGGTCAGATATTCGAACCAGGGCTGGTCGGCCGCAATGCCGATGTGGACGGCGTAGCCCGCCACCACGCCAAGCGCCATGCCCGCCAATATATACCAAGTCAGCTTGCGGTCCATGCGGACGTCCCCCTCGAATTTCTTAATGAATGGCGCGCTGTTGCGGCCCCGTTATGCGCACCCTTTGAGCCGCCACAGCGCGCAGCGTCAAGGGCGCGTCACGTCATGAAAAAGACGATGGCGAAACAAGTCGACACCCCGGTGATGATATTGAGCGGAACGCCGATCTTGACGAAATCGATGAAGCGGTAATCGCCTGCGGCATAGACGATGGTGTTGGTTTGATAGCCGATCGGGGTCGCAAAACAGGCCGAGGCGCCGATCATCAGCGCGATCACCAGCGGACGCGGATCGATGCCGAGTTCGGACGCAATCGCTAGCGTCACCGGGGTCATCAGCGCCGCGACGGCATTATTGCTGAGCAGTTCGGACAGGATCAGCGCAAAGAAATAGATGCCGAAGACGAGCACCCAAGGCGGAGCATCGGCGAGCGAAGGCTTGACCCACCCGACCATCATCGCGACCGCGCCGCTGTTTTCCAGTGCAAGGCCGACCGCAAGCATCGCGAAGATCAGGATCAGCACGTCGCCGTCGATCGTCCCCCACGCCTCTTCACTATCGATGCAGCGCGTGATCAGGATCACGCCGATCGCGATGATCGCCGCGACCCCGATGGTCAGGACATTGAGCGCAGCCAGCGTGACGACGCCGAGCATGCAGACAATCGCGATCCATGCCTTGCCGCGCCGAAACGCCCGCACTTTCGCGAGGTCGGCGCCGATCAGGTGCGGATTGTCGCGCAGCGCCTCGACCTCGCGCGCGCCGCCGGCGACGAGCAAGCGGTCGGCGGGGCGGATGCGGACGCTGGCGAGGTCGGGGCCGGGTTCGTGCGCGGGCCGGTCGAGGCCAATGATCCGGGCACGGATCTTTTGCAAAAAGGGAATGTCGATCAGCCGCTGGCCGATCGCGGGATGGTTCGACGCGACCATCGTTTCGACGACCATATCGTTTTCGGTCGGATCGCCGCTGCCGATCCCGAGCCGAAAACGCCCCTGCTCGCGCCAGGTCATCAAGGTCGCGCCATCGACGCGAACGATCAGGCGGTCGCCGGGGGTGAGAATCCAGTTCTCAAGTTCCGCGCCGCGGACCACCGCCGACGCACGGCGAATGCCAACGATCCGCCCGGAGCGCGGCAGATCGCGAAACGCCTCGACCGTCATGCCAACGAGGTCGTCGTCTTCGTCCAGCACAAGTTCTGTGAGATATTGGTGCGCGTCGTGCGTTCCCGCCGGCCCCTTGATCGGCTTGTCGGCCGGAAGCAGCCACCACATCAGCGCCAGCCCGATCATTCCCGACGCGGCGGTGACAAGGCCGATCGGGGTAATCTCGAAGATACCGAACCTTTCCATCCCCGCGTCGCGGACAATGCCGTCAACAACGAGGTTGGTGGAGGTGCCGATCAGGGTCAGCGTCCCGCCCAGCACAGCGACAATCGACAACGGCATCAGCAATTTCTTGGCGCTGACCCCGGTGACCTCAGCCAGTTTCAACATGATCGGCACCAGCACTACGACGACCGGCGTATTGTTGAGGAACGCCGAGGCGATAAGCGCCCCGACAAGCACTTCGACGATCGCCAGCCGGGGATGCTTTTCGGCGCGCACCATGATCGCATCGGCGACGCGCTGGATCACCCCGGTGCGGATCAGCGCCCCCGACAACACGAACATCGCCCCAATGACGATCGGCGCCGAATTCGAAAATACCGAATACATCGCATCGGAATCGAGGATGCCGAGCGCCAGATAGACGCACGCGCCGACGACGGCGATCACCGTCGCAGGCAGGCGTTCCAGCATGAAGCCGACAAAGATGCCGGCCAGAATGATCAGTGAAATGACCGCCTGATGCGCTTCGATAAAAGCCCGGACAAATTCCATTACCGTCGCATCACCCGCATTGCGCGCGGTGGAGGAGTTTGTGATCGGCGAGAACGAGCGCCATCATCGCCTCGACCACCGGGGCGCCGCGAATGCCGACGCACGGATCGTGGCGGCCCTTGGTCACGATATCAGCGGCCTCGCCCGCCTTGTTGATCGTCGGTACCGGGGTCAGGATCGAACTGGTCGGTTTGAACGCGACGCGCACGACAACCGGCTGGCCGGTCGAGATACCGCCCGCAATGCCGCCGGCATTGTTCGACAGAAAATCGGGGCGGTTGCTGCCGTCGGTCGCGGGGCGCATAGGATCGGCATTTTCCTCACCGCGCAGCCGCGCCGCTTGAAAGCCCGCACCAATTTCAACGCCCTTGACCGCATTGATCCCCATCATCGCGGCGGCGAGGTCGCTGTCGAGCTTGGCATAGATCGGCGCGCCCCAGCCGGCAGGAACGCCGCTCGCAGCACATTCGATGACCGCGCCGAGCGAGCTGCCCGCCTTGCGCGCGGCGTCCATCAGGCCTTCCCATCGCTGAGCGGCGGCAGGATCGGGACAGAAAAAGGGATTGCGATCAATTTCTTCGAGGTCGAAGTTCGCAGGATCGATCGCATCGCCGCCGATTTCGGCGACCCAAGCGTGGATCTGCACCTCGGGGATGACGAGCCGGGCAACGCCGCCCGCCGCAACCCGCGCCGCCGTCTCGCGCGCGCTCGACCGGCCGCCACCGCGATAGTCGCGGATGCCATATTTGGCGTCATAGCTGTAATCGGCGTGGCCGGGGCGATAAGCCTGCGCGATGTCGCCATAATCCTTCGATCTTTGATCGACATTGTCGATCATCAGGCTGATCGGGGTACCCGTCGTCTTGCCTTCGAACACCCCAGACAGGATGCGGACCTGATCGGGTTCCTGCCGCTGCGTCGTGTGGCGCGACTGGCCGGGGCGGCGCTTGTCGAGGAAGGGCTGGATGTCGGCCTCGGACAGCGACAGCCGCGGCGGGCAGCCATCGACGACCGCGCCCAGCGCAGAGCCATGGCTTTCCCCCCAAGTGGTGAAGCGAAGAACGCGTCCGAAGCTGTTGAAACTCATCGCCTATCCCATCCGGCCGAATGCACGTGCATAGTCTGCCCGCCCGCCTAGCGGCCAAGCCGCGTCCGAGTCCAGCATCATCGCCATGAAATGCGGCCCGGCGAACGGAGAGGCAAAACGCGCGGCAAGTTCGGGCGAGTAGCCAAAGCGTGGGTAATAGCTTTCGTGGCCAAGGACAAAACTGATCGCGCAGCCTTTTTCGCGCAACGCTGCGAGCCCGGCGCGGATCAGCGCGTCACCGATACCTTGCCCGTGTAGTGCGGGCTCGACGGCGACCGGCGCGAGTCCTGCCCCGAATAGTGACTGACCGTCGGCTTCCACCGCCATCCGGCTGAACAGCACATGCCCCACAACGTACTCGCGCTTTTCGGCGACAAGCGACACCAATGTGTCGCCATCCGCGTCCAACGCCCGCACCAATTCGGCCTCGCCCTGATAACCGAACTCGGTCGTCGCAAAGGCGGCGCGGTGAAGTGCGTCGATAGCATCCCTGTCCGCATCGATCGCCGCGCGTACCGCGACAGCGGCGCCCGCAGCTGCCGTTTCCTGCGCTCGCCGCTCAAGGAATTCGATACGATTGCCGAATGGGTCTTCGCTGAAAAAGCGACGTCGGCCGTCGATGGGGGTATCGACAACAATCGTATATCGGTGCGCTTGCAGGCGCGCACGGACAGCATCCAGATCCTTCGTCGCCAACGCGACATGCGCCTTTTTAGCGGGCCGGAAATCGGCCTCCGTTCCCATGTGCAACTGCTGGGTGGCGAGCTGAAACCAGCACCCGCCACGGCTCGCCATATTTTCGGGTTTGGGTATTTCAGTCAGGCCGAGCAGCCCGCCGTAAAAGCCGCGTGCCGCTTCTTCACCGCCGATGGGAATGGCAATCTGGACATGGTCGATCGCCAGATCGACCATCACACCAGCGCGATGTCCGGCGCATCTTCCTGCTTCATGCCCACGGTGTGATACCCCGCATCGACATGATGCGTCTCACCGGTCACGCCCGATGCCAGGTCGCTGAGCAGATACAGCGCCGAACCGCCGACATCGTCGATCGTGACGTTGCGGCGCAGCGGCGCATTATGCTCGTTCCATTTCAGGATCAGACGGAAATCGCCGATCCCCGATGCGGCGAGGGTCTTGATCGGCCCCGCCGAAATTGCGTTCACGCGCACCCCCTGCGGACCATAGTCGTTGGCGAGATATTTGACGCTGGTTTCCAGCGCCGATTTCGCCACGCCCATCACATTGTAATGCGGGATGACCTTTTCAGCGCCATAATAGCTGAGGGTCAGCAGCGACCCGCCGCCCTTGCCGGTTTCGGGATCAAGCGGCGGCATCATCGCGACCGCGCGCTTGGCGACTGCTGTAAAGCTGTAAACGCTGATGTTCATCGTCATCAGGAAGTCGTCGAGCGTGACATCGGCATAATGGCCGCGTAGCGCCTCCTTGTTGGTATAACCGATCGCATGGACAACGAAATCGATCGTCGGCCAGCGCGCCGCGAGGGTCGCGAACGCCGCGTCGAGATTGTCCATATCCGCCACGTCGCAGTCGATCAGCAGGTCGCAGCCAAGCTCGTCCGCGAGCGGCTTCACCCGCTTCAGCATAACATCGCCCTGATAGGAAATCGCGAGTTCGGCACTATGCGCGCTGAGCGCCTTGGCGATGCCCCAGGCGAGCGACTTGTCGTTGGCGAGGCCCATGATCAGCCCGCGCTTGCCCTGCATCAAACCCGTCATTTTGCGTCTCCGGCCTTCTCAATCATCACATCGTCGATGCGCCCAATAGCGTCATGGCCCAAATCCTCAACCTCGACGAGTGCGGCATTGAGTTCGGCGCCCATCACCATACCCAATCCGACGAGATAGAAAAAGAACAGCGCGACCATCACACCCGCGAGGCTGCCGTAGGTTGCGTCATAGCTGAGCAGGCTGGCGAGCAGCGGCGGCAGCGCGAGGGTGACGCCGATCCACCACAGGGTGGTGAACAACGCGCCCGGCCATTTGGGGAAATTGCGGGTGCGATACTTGGACGGGGTAAGCGAATAGAACAGCATGTAGATTGCCAGGAACAAGCCGAGGCCCGATACCCCGCGCGAGATCGCTACCACCCCCCACGACTGAAACTGTTCGGGCAGCACGCGGGTCACAAACTGTTCGATGCCGACGATCAGCACCTGCATGCTGAACGACAGCAGCATCAGCACGACGGCGCCGGTGATGATGCCGATTGACAGCAGCCGATAGTGGAAAAAACCCTTGCTGAAATGGGTGCCGTAAGCGCGGCGCAGGATGTCGCGCACGGTTTCGATCAGGCTGCCCACCGTCCACAGCGCAACGAGCGCGCCGAGCCATAGGAAGATGCCGGTGCGCGCTGTCATGACTTCGCGGATCGGCCCCGACAGCGCGTTGGCGACGGTCGGCGGCATGGTCGAAAACACCGCCTCGATCGCCGCCTCGCCGCCGACACTGCCGCCGAGCAACGAGAAAGCAGCCGCGAGCAGGATGAAGAAAGGAAAGAGCGCGATCAGCGCCAGATAGGCCAGATTACCTGCGTGGATAAAGCCGTCGGTATAGGTGCCGACGACGACGCGGCGAACGATCTTGAACGCCCGGGTTCCCGGCCCCAGCGTTTCGCGGCCACGATGGATCAACCCCTGCGCGCGGGCGCGCAGCTGGAACCGCTTGGCGCGCTCGGCGCGCGCTTCGGGCGAGTGCGGCGAATGGCCCCCCGCCAGAAATTCCTGATCGACCTCATTGGCAACCCGCCGTGCCAGCTCGTCGATGGCGGCAGCCTCGGCGGCCGTCCGGCCTTTGGGGGTGGCGTCAGCCACGCATCAGACGCCGAGATCAGCCCGCACCGCGCGCGGATCGGTCCAGTCGCCAAGCAACGCCGCCAGCGCAGCGTTGTCGGACGGAAGATCGACCATCAAGCGGACGAGCTGGTCACCGCGGTCGCCGCTTTTCTGGCTAAAGCCTTTGCCTTTCAGTCGCATAACCTTGCCCGATGACGATCCCGCGGGGATCGACAGCATCACCGGGCCATCGACCGTCGGCACCTTGACCTTCGCCCCCTTGACCGCCTCGTCCAGCGTCACCGGCAGGTCGAGCCGGATGTTGGCGCCGTCGCGCTCGAAAAAAGGATGGTCCTTCACCGTGATCGTGACGATCCCGTCGCCGGTGCCGCCCGGTCCCGGCTGCCCCTTGCCCGCAAGCCGCATCTGGGTGCCGCTTTCGACCCCGGCGGGCAGCTTCAAGTCGATCGTGCCACCGTCGGCCAGCGTGATCCGCTGCGGCGCCTGCGTCGCGGCATCGACGAATGACACCGCCAGGCGATAGGCGACATTGGCGCCCTTTTGCGGCGGCGCGCTGCGCCCGCCGAAGCCGCCAAATCCGCCGCCCGCCGCGGCGCCGCCGCCGCGCCCGAACAGGCCTTCGAAAATGTCGCCGAAATCGGCGCCCTCGTTGCCGAAACCGCTGAATCCGCCAGGGCCGCTGCGCTGATCGCCGCGGAAACCGCCCCCGCCGCCGTAACCGAACGGCATCGCCGGATTGCCGTCGCCATCGATCTCACCGCGGTCGAACTGCGCGCGCTTGGTCTTGTCGGACAGGATGTCATACGCCCGCGTGACCTCGGAGAATTTCTCCGACGCCTTCGGGTTGTCCGTGTTCTTGTCGGGGTGCAATTGCTTGGCAAGCTTGCGATAGGCGGTTTTGATCTCCGCTTCGCTCGCGCCTTTTGCGACGCCCAGGGTGGAATAGGGATCTGCCATATTGTTCCTGTAGCCCGATAAGTGATTGGCCGGGAAGGCCCGATTGCGCGTCGATGTGGGAATGTGCCGCGAAGCGGTCAAGTTCCGCCTTTCGCGTGGCCCCGCGCCGCAGTATGACCGCGCGCATGACTGATGATCCCTTTGCCCTGTTCGACGACTGGTTTGCCGAGGCGCGGGCGAGCGAGCCCAACGACGCCAATGCAATGGCGCTGGCGACGACGACCGCGGACGGGCATCCGTCGCTGCGCATGGTGCTGCTCAAGGGGCATGGTCCTGACGGGTTTGTTTTTTACACCAATCTCGACAGCCGCAAGGGCGGCGAGCTGGCAGCGAATCCCCATGTGGCGCTGCTGTTTCACTGGAAATCGCTGCGGCGACAAATCCGGATCGAAGGGCCGGTGGCGCCTGTCGACGACGCCACCGCCGACGCCTATTTCGCGACGCGTGGCCGCGACAGCCAGTTGGGCGCCTGGGCGAGCGACCAGTCGCGCCCGCTAGCCGACCGCGACACCTTTGAAGCGCGCTTTGCCGAAATGCAGGCGCGGTTCGACGGACAGGATGTCCCGCGCCCGCCGCGCTGGTCGGGGTGGCGCGTGACACCATCGGCGATCGAGTTCTGGCAGGATCGCGCGCACCGGCTGCACGAACGCACGGTTTATACCCGCACCGGCACCGGCTGGTCGAGCGGGATGCTTTACCCATGAGCGCGGCGCGGCGCCTGCCGATCAGCCAGGTCGATGCCTTTGCCAGCCGCCCGTTTACGGGGAACCCCGCCGCAGTAATGCCGCTCGAGGAATGGCTGGGCGACGGCGTGTTGCAGGCGATCGCGGCCGAAAATAACTTGGCCGAAACCGCCTTCCTGATCCCCGACGAGAGCGGCGAGGCCGACTACGAGCTGCGCTGGTTCACCCCGACCGTCGAGGTTGCGCTGTGCGGCCATGCAACGCTGGCCAGCGGTCATGTGCTGTTGTCGGCGGCGCCATGGCGGCAGGAAATGCGTTTTCGCACCCGCAAGGCGGGCATTTTGCAGGTGTCGCGTATCAATGGAGATGAAGACGAGGACGCGGGATATCGCATGGCGTTGCCGTCCTATCCGCCCGCATCCAAAGCGATGCCCGATATCGTCCGCGCGCTCGGCGGCGATCCGGTGGAGACGCAGTGGCACCCCGGCGGCTACGCGATCATCGCCTATCGCGACGCGGCGAGCGTCCGTGCGCTGACGCCCGATTTTCGCGCGCTCAAGGACGGCGGCGACGTCCTCTATATTGCGACTGCGCCCGGCGACGGCGATCCGTCGGGGGCCGATGTGATCAGCCGCGCCTTTGCCCCTGGCGCCGGGATCGACGAGGATCCGGTGACCGGATCGGCGCACAGCGTGCTGACGCCCTATTGGGCGGCGCGGCTGGGGCGCGATAGCTTCGCGGCGTATCAGGCGAGCGTGCGCGGCGGCCATGTCGGTTGCCGCCTCGACGGCGACATGGTCGAGCTGACCGGAACCTGCGTCACGACGCTGGTTGGCGATTTCCTGCTATAAAGCGGCGGTCAGATCGGCGAGATGGCGGCGCAGCGCCGGAAATTGATCACCTTTGGTCACCCCCAGCCGGACGATCGTCACCCGCTGCGACGGCGAGACGATGATATATTGCCCCTGATGACCGATGCAGGCGAACAGGTCGTTGGGGCCGCGGTCGGGCCATAGCGCGGGCTGCGCCCCCGCGGGACGCTTGCGATTGAGCCAGATATGCCCGCCATAACCAGCATCGTTCGCCGACGGGCTCAGCATGAAGTCCATCCAGCTTTCGGGCAGCAGCCGCTGGCCGTTTACGACGCCATGATTGCGCAAAAACTCGCCAAAGCGGGCATAATCGCGCGCCGTCGCGTGCATGATCGACCCGCCGATCATCGTGCCATTCGCGTCGAATTCCGGGGTCAGGCTGGTCATGCCCAGCGGCTCGACAAGGCGGCCTTGGATAAATTCACGCATCGTATCGCGCCGCGCCGCCGGACTTTGCGAAGGGGTCAGCGTGTCGGCCAATATGTCCGACAGGATGACGCTGGTCGCCGAGCTGTAGTTGAAGATTTCACCGGGCTGCGCCGCCGCGGGTTTGGCCTCGGCAAAACCGGCCATGTCGGGCGCGCCTGGGCCGAACAACATATCGACCGTATCGCCCCGCCACACCGGATCGCCATTTTCGATATGCTCGAGCCCCGCCGACATATGGAGCAGATGCTTGAGCGTGATCGCGCCGCGCGGATCGCCGCTGCGCTGCCAAGCAGCAACCGGCGCCGGTCCGTCGAGCGCCAATTGCCCGTCGGCCACAAGGAAACCCGTCAGCACGGCAGTGATGCTTTTCGCCATCGACCAGCTGATCAGTTTCGATTCGGGGCCGAACCCGGCGGCATAGCGTTCGTAGATCGGCTCGCCATCGCGCAGGATGAACAGTGCCCGCGTCTGTCCGACATCCTCGGCATTAACGAACAAGGCATCGGCGCGCGCCTTGATCGCGGCAGGCAGCGCGGGCAGCGGTTTCGGGGTGTCGGCCGCGGCCACCCCATCGAGCGAAGCGCCGAATTTGGGCGCGGGCGACGCGGGCGCCATATTGCCCTGCCCCGCCGCCTGTACCAGCGACAAGGCGCCGAGCATCGCGAGAGCGGCACTTGCCAGCAGCCGTTTTTTGGTGATCATGGCTGCGTGACTAGCACCAACCCGACCGGTCCTTCAACGGGCGAGACGCCGACCGCGGCACCGCTGCCCGAAACCCCGATCGCGCCCCCCCCGCGCCCGCGTAAGAAGCCGAGCCGCTGGGGCGGCTGCCTGCCATGGCTGGTCGTCCTTGCGGTGCTGCTGACCGGCTTCGCGATCTGGAAATTCCCGTCGTTCAAGGCCCAGGCCGAACTTGGGTCGGCCTATGCGGCGCGCGTCGGCTGTTCGTGCCGCTATGTTCAGGGGCGCAGCCTGGAGAGCTGCCAGAGCGATTTCGAGCCGGGGATGGAGATGGTATCGCTGAGCGAAGACCCGGCGACCAAGACCGTGACCGGCAGCGTCCCGCTGCTCGCGTCGCGCAGCGCGCGCTATGCCGGGGCCAGCGGGTGTCTGTTGCGACCCGAAAATTAACGTATAAAGCGGCGGACGATGAGCGCGACCGCCGCCGGGGCGCCGAACACCAGCAACCAGATCCCCGCTTCCTCGGCCCAGCCGTAACCGGCGTCCAGCACCCCAACGAGCAGGTTACCGATCGAAACGACCAGCCACAGGATCAGGAACATCCGCGTCGCCCGCGCCGCGTCGCGGATCGTGAGGCGGAGCACGATCAGCAGCGCCAGTCCGGCCAGCAGCATGATAGCGGTGTGCGACATCGATTAGTCCTCCCAGGCTGGCGGCAAAATAGCCGAAACATGGCGCCGCCGCCACTCGCCCGGCGACATGCCCAGCTTGCGGCGAAAGATTGCGCACAAATGCGCATGGCTGGAAAAGCCAGTGGCGAAGGCGATTTCGGCGACCGACAGCGGGCGATTCATCAGGAACCAGCAGGCACGGCGCACCCGCTGACGCAGCATATATTGCGCCGGGGTATAACCCGTCGCGCGCGCAAAATGGACAATCAAGCTGTTGACCGACATGCCCACTTCCGCCGCCATCTCTTCGACGGTCAGCGACAGTTCGATCTGCGTTTGGATGTAAGCCATCAGATCGTTGATCCGTTGGGTCACCGCCGACGAATCGGGGCGCACCACCATCCCTTCCAATGTTTTGGCGAGAATGGTGACCAACGGGTCGGCTGCCGCATCGTCGCCTGCTACCAACGCGCGTACAAGCGCCGCCAGTGCCATATCGTAATGCCCCGCCAGCGCGCGCGTCCCAGGCGCAACGATCAGCCGCGCCGCCGGAATTTCGACTTCGATATAGCGGACGCCGCCGCCCTTTGCTTCGCCGTGATAGCGGCGGCCGGCGGGCGCCAGCCACATCTCGCCGGGACGTCCTGCGATCGTCGAGCCAGGTTTCCAGCCAGTGGTAGCTTCCTGCCTCGTATAAATAGAGCACATGGACGTCGCGTTCGACCGTCCAGCTCGACGGGCCTTCGATACGATCAACGATCGAGGCGACCCTGAGTCCTCCCACTTCCATGACACAAGTATGGCAAGTTGGGGAGAATGTGAAAGCCTGCCATTTATACCAAACCTATGGTTAACTCGACGCTCCAAATTTCCCGGAAACTCTGGAAATTATGGAACAAATTGCTGTTGGCAGACCCTTTCGCGCGTCGCGGACGCGCATGACCAGACCCCCCCCAGGCGGGCGGCGAATACGCCGCCCGCCACTTTTTTGGGCCAATGGGAAATTGCAGGAATTCAGTCGGTGTTGAGGAATTCGTCCATCGCGGCATTGACCGCTTCGGGAGCCTCCCACGGCACGAAATGGCCGCAATCGGCAACATCAACGATCTGCACCTCGGGAACGAGATCGGCGATCCCATCAAGGTTGCACGGCGGCAGCGCGACATCGTCGAGCGCCCAGATGACGAGCGTCGGAATGGTAAGTTTGGGAAAGGACATCGCAGGCGGTTCGGCATAGGGCGCGTCCATCGCCGGGACCACCGCAGGCGATCCGCGATACCAGTTGATCATCGCGCGGCACGCATCACGATCCTCCCAATCCTTCAGCAAGCGCGCGATCTCGTCGGGCGGCTGTATGCCGCCGCTCGGTACGCGCCCGGCAAAGGCATGCGCAAGGATACCGGCGATGCCCTGCTCCTCGATGATCGCGTCGCTCGCAGGGTCGCGGAAGGTGCTGATATACTGGCTCGCCGCGCGCTGCTGCTCGTTGGTAAGCAGCAGGCGCTGAAAGATGGCAGGATGCGGCGCGTTGGCGATCACGGCGCGCGCCACGCGCCCCGACCATGCGGCGTGCAGCCCGTTTGGCTGGCCGCCGAGCGCCACTCCCCATGCGATCGCCCCGCCCCAGTCATGGCCGACGATGGTGAACTCCTCGATGCCCAGCGCATCGGCGAGCGCGAAGATGTCGGCGATCAACTTGTCGGGGGTGTAGGATGCAGCGCCCTGCGGCTTCGATGAGCCGCGATAGCCGCGTTGGTCGGGCGCGATGCAGCGATAGCGTTTTGAAAAATGCGGCAGCTGATAGCGCCAGGTGCGATGCGATTCGGGGAAGCCGTGGAGGAAGATAAGCGCGGGCGCATCGCGCGGGCCGATGTCGACGACGTCGAGTTCGACGCCGGTCGAAAGCGTCACGCGCTGTTGTTCAAAATCGCCGATCATCGACATCGCTCCCTCGGGGTCTTTTGGTCTCTTTTCAAAACCAATCTGGCGGGGATCGGAACGGCTGGCAAGTGGCCGCTACCCCAACGGGGCTCAACGAGATGCTAGGATCGTCGGCTTTGGGGTGAAGAGCGGACGAAGCCGATCCTCCCCGGCACGGGGAGGGGGACCAGCGAAGCTGGTGGAGGGGCACCATCGGTTTACCTTGGCGCAGAGGTGTGCTCCGCGGCTCGGTTCCCGGAAAAGTGTGAAGCATTCGGTCCGGCGCTGCGTAAACCGCCTGTGCCCCTCCACCACCCTTCGGGTGGTCCCCCTCCCCCCGTTGGGGGAGGATCGCGCAAGCCCGCAATTGGTCGCTAGCCGACCTTCACGGATAGCTCACCGTCTGCGGCGCCTCGGGGATCGGGATAAACTCTTCGCTGTCACCGGGGACGAGCGGAAATTTGCCATCCTTCCAGTCATGCTTCGCCCGATTGATGCGGTCACGCGACGAGCTCACGAAATTCCACCACACGTGACGGGGCGTTGTGAAGGCTTCGCCGCCAAGCAGCATCACGCGCGCATCGCTTATCGCGCGCAGCGTCATCGCCTGCCCGGGTTTCAATATATAGAGGCTGTAGCGGTCGAGACGCTCACCATCGAGGCTCGCGTCGCCGAGCGCCACCAGCACCGCCCGCTCGTCGGCCTCGGCTTCGATCGGGATCGCCGCGCCCGCGTTCATCAGGATATCGGCATAGATCGTCGCAGCATGTTGGGTGATCGGCGACGCCCTGCCCCACAGGCTGCCCATGATCACCCGCGCCGACACGCCGCCATCCTCGATCAGCGGCAGATCCTCTTTCGCGACATGCTCGAACGCCGCGTCGATCTCTTCCTTGCCATCGGGCAGCGCGAGCCAGGTCTGCATCCCCGAAATGCCCGATCCGGTGGCGCGTTCGGCCGCCGGGGTGCGTTCCGAATGGACGATGCCGCGGCCCGCGGTCATCAGGTTGCAAGCCCCGGGGCGGATCGTCGCCAGCGTGCCCAGGCTATCGCGATGCTCGATCGCGCCGTCGAACAAATAGGTGACCGTCGCCAGGTTGATATGCGGATGCGGGCGCACGTCCATGCCCGCGCCGATGTCGAAATGCGCCGGACCGAACTGATCGACGAAAATGAAAGGCCCGACCATCGTGCGCGCCTTGTTCGGCAGCGTCCGCCGCACTTCAAAAGCGCCAAGGTCGTGGGTCGAGGGGGTGATGATGTCCATCGTCAATCAAGCCTTTCCAGCGTTCGCCGCGTCTTCTCCGTCTCGACATTGCCGGTATTCAGCGTCGATCCGGGTTCGAGCAACACGACATGACATTCACCGTCCAGCGCCTCGGGGCAATGTTCGGTGCCGCGCGGCACGATGATAAACTCGCCGGGCTCGACGATCACATCGCCGGTGCGCAGCCCCATTTTCATCCGCCCGGCGACAACGAGGAACAATTCATCCTCGATATCATGATGATGCCAGTCGAACTTGCCGTCGAGCTTAACCAGCTTGACCTGAAAATTGTTGATGTCGCCCGCGACGTGCGGGCTCCAGGACTCAGGAATTTTAGCAAATGCTTCGGCGAGGTTGACCTTGGCGACCATTTTCATTCTCCCGGCGCGTTAGCCTTGATCGCCAGCGCGTGAACGCGCTGCCCGGGCAGGTCGCCGAGCGCTTTGTTCACCGCCCGCTGGCGCGCGACGCGGTTCATGCCCGCGAACGCCTCCCACTCGATCGTCAGGCTGAAATGCGATTCGCCGCTGCCGTCGTCGCCGCTGTGGCCGTGATGGCTAGCGCTGTCGTTGCTCACAACGAAATTGGCGTCGGGGAAAGCTGCACGAAGCAGGCTTTCCATCTCTTGTTGCACGGGGCCATTGCTGCTCATGGGTTGACCATAAGCGCTCCGTCGCCAAATTATAAGACCTCCCTCGCCCTTGGCCCCACCTCTCGAAAGCGCATTTTGTCCACCTCTGCCCGCCCCAACCGTTTCCATGGCCGCGTTCCGCGCGACGAGCCCTGCGCCGCGCCCGGATGCCGCGAGGCCGGCGAATTTCGAGCCCCGATGTCGTGGACGCGCTCGCCCGACGGCCCGCCACAATATCGCTGGCTGTGCCTCGACCATGTCCGCGAATTCAACGCGGGTTACAATTTTTTCGAGGGCATGAACCCCGACCAGATCATGGCTGCGCAGTCGCCGACGGCGGGATGGGAGACGGAAAGCCGCACCTTTCGCGCCGCGGGTAGCGCCGACCGGCCCCCGCGCTGGGCCGATTTCAAGGATCCGATCGACGCGCTCGGCGCGCGCTTTCGCCAGCGGATGGACCAGGCGCGGCGCGAAGCGGCCAATCCCGGGCTAACGCGCGAGGAACATGGCGCGATGCAATTGCTCGGCCTCGCCGCCGACGCCGACCGCGCCGCACTGCGGCGGCGTTACAGCGAGCTTGTGCGCCGCTATCATCCCGACCGCAACGGCGGCGACCGCAGTTTCGAGTCGCGGCTGGGTGAGGTCGTCGCGGCGTATCAATTGCTCCGCAAGACCAAGGCCTTTGCCTGAGGGGAGAAGCACGATGAGCGAATTGGACGAAGCCCGGATCGAGGTCGTTCGCCGCCATATGGCGCTCGAAATCACCCATGATTGGGATGGCGTCATCGCCACTTTCGAGCATCCGCGCTACGAACTGCTCGGCCCCGGCGCTGTGTTTGACGGCGAGGCCGCGGTGCGATCCTATTTCGCCGCATCGCGCGAACCCTTCCCTGATCAGGCGAATGAGGTCATCGCGATCGCTGCCGACGCCGCGACCGACACCGTGCTCGTCGAATTCTGGCTCACCGGCACCCACCTTGGTCCGCTGAAGCTCGGTCCGCGCACGATCGAGCCGACCGGCAAAGCATTTCGCATCCGCATCGCGGCAAGTTTCGAATTCGCGCCGGAAAGCGACAAGATCATCTGCGAACGCCCTTATTACGACCAGTCGGCGGTGATAAAGGCGCTCGGCCTTCTCTGAAAAGGCGTTGCAAGCTGAAACCGACGCCTATACCGCGCTAGCCGAAGCGCCGGGCAACGGCGACTCTCTCCCGACCGCCTTCGCTGGACCTTTGACATGACCGATATTCCCAACAGCCTTCCCGACCATCATGGTTCGACGCTCCTCGCGGCGCCCGATATCGAGGTCGACGCGCGCGAGCTGTTCGGCATCGACATTGACATGAAGGTTCCGGCGTTCAGCGAGGCCGACGAACGCGTCCCCGATCTCGACCCGGCCTATGTGTTCGACGGCGACACGACGCTTGCGATCCTCGCGGGCTTCAAGTTCAATCGCCGTGTGATGGTGCAGGGCTATCACGGCACCGGCAAATCGACGCATATCGAACAGGTCGCCGCCCGGCTGAAATGGCCGTGCATCCGCGTCAACCTCGACGCGCATATCAGCCGCATCGACCTGGTCGGCCGCGACGCGATCGTGCTGCGCGACGGCCAGCAGGTCACCGAGTTTCGCGAAGGCCTGCTCCCCTGGGCGCTCCAGACGCCGACCGCGCAGCACGATCGCGT
>JAESFK010000332.1_pt1 | contig 27730 bp, 23 predicted proteins | sample 9269391 | NCBI WGS metagenome assembly JAESFK01 (sample SAMN14506231, study PRJNA617097) | algae metagenome | isolation source: Drouetiella hepatica UHER 2000/2452 and co-occurring heterotrophs from... | place: Slovakia: Slovak Paradise National Park, Hrabusice, Kosice Region | collected 2000-01-01
GCTGGCCAGCGGTTTTGCGCTGTCGTTCCCGTCCTTTCCGTCCCAGCGCAGCACGGTGAAGCCGCGCTTTTCGTTCCCGCGATCGTCGTCCGGCCCGGCCAGCGCCAGGATGCCGTCGCTGACGGCGACGAGGTCGCGCACCGCGCGGCCCGCGCCAACGGTTATGCTGGTGAGCCTTGCGCCGGCGTCGCGCCCCGCGAAGAGCGCTTCCGGATCGACTGAGAGGATGCTCGCCTTGCCGTCGGCGGCCGGGCCACGAAAGCCGATGAACAGCCTGCCGTCCTTTGCGGCGAGCCCCTCGATGTTGACGCCGCGCTTGCCGGCGAGCTTCGGCGCATCCTTGGACGGTTCGGTTCCCAGGCACATCCGCTCGCCGACATGCGCTTGCAGCCCGGGTACTTTGCCCATCGCCGCCCAGAGCGCGCCCGTATCGGCGAAATCCACCAGCTTGCCGGCGGCGTCCCGCTTGCCGCGGCCTGTCGCGGGATCGACCCTGAACCGGATCAGATGGCGGCTCTCCCGATTGGACTCGCAATCGCCGCGCTTCGCGCTGTGCGAGCCGGTGACGTAATAGAATTGGCCGTCGGTCGCGGCGCCCTCACCGTCAAGCTCGACCTTGCCCGGGATCAGCACGACGCGTTCGGCATCCGGCCGTATCGCTGCGCCCTCGATCGTCAGGTAGCGCGCTTCTCCGCCCTCGTCGAACACGGCCAGGCAGCGCCCCGGCGCTGTCGGGACCGCCGGGCAGGCGATGCCGCTTAGGGATCGCCGCGTCTTCGTCGGCTTGCTGGCGAAGTCAAAGCCAGCGCCTGCGTCCAGCGGGCCGGATTGCGGCTTGAGGGCGGGCGGCTCGGTGGCGCCTGTTCCGACCGCGCTCGCGAGCAGGGACGGCAACCCAAGCAGAAGCAGGGCGAGGGCTGCGCGCGACAGTGGTATTGCCATGACGTCAATCCATTGGATTGCGTGACGCTACGGCGTTTCGCGTTGTCGGGGAAGCGCCTCCTCAGCCCGTGGCAGCGCTCAGGCTGCGCGAGGGATAGCGTAGCGCCATGTCGAAGGGGTTGAGCTTCTCGCCCAGCGCCTGAGCCTCCGTTCTCAGGATGCCGACAACGCTCGCAAGCCGGTCCTCGCGCAGTCGCTCGGCCAGCGTGCCGATACTGAGCGCTGCCACCGCCCGCCCTTCCGCGTCGCAGACGGGAGCCGCGACTCCGGCCATACCGGGGATCAGTCCGGTGTTGAGGTTGACCCAGCCCTGGTCGCGCGCGATGGCAAGCGCGCAGCGCAGCGCCGCTTCGTCGAGGAAGCCGCGGTCGAGCAGGCGGGGCATGTTGAACCGGATCACCGCCTCGCGCTCGGCCTCGGGTAGATGCGCCAGGATGGCGAGGCTGCCCTGGCCGATGCCGAGTGGCACCTTTCCGCCGATGTCGCCGGTGAAGGAGCGGATCGGGAAGGGGCCCTCGATCCGGTCGAGGCAGACGGCGTCATAGCCGTTGCGCACGAGCAGGAAGACGGTGTCGCTCAGCGTCGCCGAGAGCCGCAGCAGCGCCGGCCGCGCCAGTTCGCGCAGGCCCCCGGCCTGGCCGGCGCGGGCGGCCCGTACGAAGAAATCGAGCGCCGGCCGATAGCGCTTGCCGCCTGCGACCTGCTCGACGAAGCCCTCCGCCGCCAAATCGCGCAGAGCCCGGTGCGCGCTGGGCTGGCCGCAGCCGGCAGCTGCGGCGATGTCCTTCAGCCGCATTCCGGCGGCATCGCCTGCCGCCACGATGCGCAGCAGCCGCAGGGCGCGCTGGAGACTTGATTGGGGTTCGCTGGCTTCCGGCATCTTCAACGAAATCTCATGGCACTCGGTAAGATATAAATTTCACATAAGAGAATTATGTCAATATAAATTCTTCAATGTGAAATCCTTGATTGACGGATTTGTGTCGCCTGCGTCTCCTTGGGAGATCGCAGTCTGGCCCCGGCTTGATCGTCGCTGGGCGCCCGCATCCGAGGTGCCGATGGGTTTCCTGACACTGCAATCGCTGAGCAAGGTCTATGGCGATCTCGCCGCCGTGCGCGATGTCGACCTCAGCGTCGCCAAGGGCGAGTTCGTCTCGCTGCTCGGCCCCTCCGGCTGCGGCAAGACTACGACGCTGCAGATGATTGCAGGCCTCGTCGAGCCGACGAGCGGGCGCATTACCCTGGACGGGCGCGACCTCACCCATGAGAAGCCGAACAAGCGCGGCCTCGGCATCGTCTTCCAGAGCTATGCGCTGTTCCCGCACATGACGGTGGCGGAGAACGTCGCCTTCGGACTGGAGATGCGCAAGGTCGGCAAGGCGGAGCGCGACCGGCGCGTCGCCGAGATGCTGGTGCTGGTCCATCTCACCGCCTTCGCCGGGCGCTATCCGCGCCAGCTCTCGGGCGGCCAGCGCCAGCGCGTCGCGATCGCCCGCGCCCTGGTGATCGAGCCGCCGGTGCTCCTGCTCGACGAGCCGCTCTCCAACCTCGACGCCAAGCTGCGCGAGGAGATGCAGTTCGAGTTGCGCCGCATCCAGCGCAGCGTCGGCACGACGACGATCATGGTCACGCATGACCAGGCCGAGGCGCTTTCGATCAGCGACCGCGTCGTGGTGATGGAGCAGGGCGCGATGACCCAGATCGATGCGCCCTATCGGCTCTATGAGCGGCCGGCGACGGCCTTCATCTCCTCCTTCGTCGGCAAGATGAACCGGATCGAGGGTGTCTGGCGCCACGGCCGCGCCGAGGTCGCGGGCCTCGCCTTGCCGAGTGAGCCGGCGACCATGCCGGACGGGCAGGCGGTGGCGCTGTCGCTTCGTCCGGAAAAGATCATGCTGGCTGAGGCCGGGCAGGGCGTCGTCGACGGGCGCATCCTGGCGCGCTTCTTCCTCGGCAGCTATTGGCTGTTCAATGTCGAGACGCCGGTCGGCGTCGTCTCCGTCTCGGTTCCCAACCAGGGCGACGAGCCCCCGGCCGAGGGCGCGCAGGTCTCGCTTTCCTGGACGCCCGGTAGCCTCAAGGTCTCAGCCCTCGCGGGAGCCGCCGCATGAGCGCCGCGAGCCCAAGCCTCGCTGGCGCCGGCCCGGCCGGGCCGGTCGCGCGGCGTGCCAATCCTGCGCCCTGGCTGCTCGTCGGTCCCGGCGCGCTGATGTTCCTCGGGCTCGTAGTCCTGCCGCTGATCCTGACGGTCATCCTGTCCTTCCACGCCTATGATCACAGCACTGGCATCAAGAACGAGTTCACGTTCGGCCATTACGCGGCGGTCTTCTCGGACAGCTACTATCTCGGCATCTTCTGGCGCACGCTCAGGATCGCCGCGCTGACGACGTTGATCTGCGCGCTGATCGGCCTGCCCGAGGCCTACATCCTGTCGCGGATGCGCGATCCCTGGCGGTCGGTCTTCCTGCTGGTGATCATCGGCCCGCTGCTGGTTTCCGTGGTGGTGCGCGCCTTTGGCTGGAGCATGCTGCTGGGCTCGACCGGGCTCGTGAACCAGACACTGCAGGCGCTCGGCCTCGGCACGGTCAAGCTGCTCTACACCGAGACCGCGATCGTGATCGCGCTCGTCCACGTCATGCTGCCCTTCATGGTCATCCCGGTCTGGACCGCGCTGCAGAAGCTCGACCCGATGGTCGAGGCCGCCGCCCTGACCCTCGGCGCCTCGCGCTTCACGGCGTTGCGCCGGGTGGTGCTGCCGCAGGTCTCGCTGGGTATGCTCTCAGGCAGCCTGCTGGTCTTCGGGCTCTCGGCGAGCGCCTTCGCCATTCCGGGCCTGCTCGGCGGCCGCCGCCTCAAGATGGCGGCGACGCTGGTCTATGACGAGTTCATGCACGAGCTGAACTGGCCGCTTGGCGCCGCCATCGCCATCATCGTGCTCGTCGCCAACCTCGCCATCATGCTGGCCTATAACCGCATGGTCGAGGCCCGCGCCCGCCGGACTTTGGGGTGAGCGCCATGCAGAAGAACGGCCCCATCGCGCTCATCTTCCATAGCCTCGTCGTCGCCTTCGTGCTGGCGCCGCTGGTGGTGATCTGCCTCGTCGCCTTCACGCCCGAGAACACGCTGACGATCCCGACGACCAGCTTCTCGCTGCGCTGGTTCCGCGAGATCTTCGTCCATCCCGATTTCGTCGCCTCCTTCGTCAACAGCCTGTGGCTGGCAACGATGGCCGCGACGATTGCGATCGTGATCGCCGTCCCCGCGGCGCTTGCCATCGACCGCTACGACTTCCCCGGCCGTGGCGCGCTCAATGCGCTGTTCCTGTCACCACTGATCATTCCGCATCTGGTGCTCGGCGTCGCATTCCTGCGCCTCTTTGCGCTGATCGGGGGCACCGGCTCCTTCGCCTGGCTGGTGGCGACGCACGTCATCATCATCACGCCCTATGTGCTGCGGCTTGTGATGGCGGCTTTCACGGGGCTCGACCGGAGCGCCGAGCAGGCGGCAATGACGCTGGGCGCCTCGCACTGGACGGTGTTTCGCCGCGTCACGGCGCCGATGATCCTGCCCGGCATCACGGGCGGCTGGCTGCTCGCCTTCATCAACAGCTTCGACGAGCTGACGATGTCGATCTTCGTGACCTCGCCGCAGACGGTGACGCTGCCGGTGCGGATGTACATGTACGCGACGGAATCGATCGACCCGATGATGGCGGCGGTCTCGGCTCTCATGATCGCGCTGACGGCCGGCGCGATGCTGATCCTCGACCGCGCCTTCGGCCTCGACAAGATCCTCGTCGGGCAGAAGTAGGGCTGAAAGCCATGCCGCTGCTCCACCGCATCGCCCGCAGGCAACACGCGACAATCGCCTTCACGCTCGACGGCGCGCCTTGCGAGGGCCGGGCGGGCGACACACTGCTGACGGCGATCCTCAGCCATGCCGGCGCGGTACGGAGGACGGAGTTCTCGGGCCAGCCGCGTGCCGGCTTCTGCCAGATGGGCGCCTGCCAGGATTGCTGGGTGACGCTCGCCGGCGGCGAACGCCTGCGCGCCTGCACCACGCCGCTCGCTGCTGGCATGAGCATCGTCACGCAATCGGGGCTCGCTGCATGAGCGGGCGCGCGCAACCGCTCGTCGTCGGCGCAGGGCCGGCAGGAATCCGCGCGGCGCAGGCGTTGGTTGCGGCCGGCCTGCGGCCGCTCGTGGTCGATGAGGCGCCGGCTTGCGGCGGCCAGATCTACCGCCAGCGCCTCGTCCCGGACGAGCGCAGCGCAAAGACGCTCTACGGTTCGGAAGCCGCCAAGGCGCAGGCGCTGCATCGCGATTTCGCCGGCCTCGCCGGCCGCATCGACTACTGGCCGCAGGCGCTGCTCTGGAACCTCCGCGAGGGTGTGGCCGACATCGCCGTTGCAGGCGAAAGCCGCCGCGTCGCCTATGACGGGCTGATCCTCGCGACGGGCGCAACCGATCGCATCCTGCCGATCCCGGGCTGGACGCTGCCCGGTGTCTTCACGCTCGGTGGCGCGCAGATCGCGCTCAAGTCGCAGGGTTGCGCCATCGGCAGTCGCGTCGTTTTCGTCGGATCGGGGCCGCTGCTCTATCTCGTCGCCTGGCAATACATGAAGGCGGGCGTCGAGGTCGCCGCCGTACTGGATGCGGCTCCGTTCTCTGCCAAATTCTCCATGTTGCGCGGCCTGCCGTTGTTTCCGACCGTCATTTTGCGCGGCATGCGCTTCGTCGCCGAATTGCAGGTGCGGGGCGTCGCCATCCATTACGGCGTCGAGGATGTGCGGATCGAGGGAAATGATGCGGTCTCCGGCGTCGCGTGGAAGCAGGGGAGGCGCGAGCGCCACATCGTCTGCGATGGCGTCGGCTACGGGCTCGCTTTGCGCTCCGAAACGCAGGCCGCAGACCTCGCCGGTTGCGCCTTTCGTTTCGACCAACGCGACCGCGCCTGGCTGCCGCAGCGCGACGCCACCGGACGCACGAGCGTGCCGGGCGTCTATCTCGCCGGTGACGGCGCCGGCATTGCGGGCGCCGACGCGGCCGAGCGTGCCGGGGAGCGTGCCGCGCTGGCGCTCTGCGAGGATCGGCGTTTGCCGTACTCGCTGGAGCGAGCGGCAGCTCTGGAAGCCGAACTCGCCCGCATCGACCGCTTCCGAGACGTGCTGGAGGCGGCCTTCCCCTTCCCGGCGCATTGGACCGCCGCCATCGCGGGCGATACCATGCTCTGCCGCTGCGAGGAGATCAGCGCGGCTGACGCCCGTCAGGCGATCGACCGTTTCGACATCTCCGAGATCAACCGGCTCAAGGCGGTGAGCCGGGTCGGCATGGGCCGCTGTCAGGGCCGGATCTGTGGCAGCGCCGCGGCGGAGTTGCTCGCGGCGGCGACTGGCCGCGAGCCCGAGAGCGTCGGGCGCCTGCGCGCGCAGGCGCCACTCAAGCCCGTACCGCTGGTGCTAGCCCCGGCGGCGCGGGAAGCGGAGGCGGCACGATGAGCGCGCGCCTCGATGTCGATGTCGCCATCATCGGCGCCGGGTTGGTCGGCGCCTCGGCGGCGCTCGCCTTGCGCGGCACGGGCCTGAGCGTCGCACTGCTCGACAAGGGCTTCTGCGGTGCGCAGGCGAGCGGCGTGAACTATGGCGGCGTGCGCCGGCAGGGGCGCCCGCGCGAGCAATTGCCGCTGTCGCAACGCGCCCATGCGATCTGGCCGCGCCTCGCCGCGTTGATCGGCATCGACGGTGAGTTCCTGCGCTCGGGTCATCTCAAGCTCGCGCGCGGCGAGGCCGACATGGCGGTGCTTGAAGCCTATGCGGCCGATGTCGCCGATCAGGGCCTTGATCTCGAATTGATCGGCCATAACGACCTGCGCGACCGCTTTCCCTGGATCGATGGCGACATCACCGGCGCCTCGCTTTGCGCCGGCGACGGCCATGCCAATCCGCGCCTTGTTGCCGCCGGTTTCGCCAGCGCTGCCCGCCGGGCCGGCGCGCATGTGCTGGAGAACACGCCGGTGACCGCCGCCGCCCGCAACGGCGCAGGCTTTGCGCTCGAGGCGGGAGAGGGGCTGACGCTGCGGGCCGGTATGCTGATCAACAGCGCCGGAGCCTGGGCTGGTCCCTTCGCGGAAGCCTTCGGCGAGCCCGTCCCGGTCAGTCGGATCTATCCCTCGATGGTGGTCACCGAGCCGCTGGCACCGATCATGACCGTCAACACCGGCATGGAGGGTGGCGGTATCTATGCCCGGCAGGTCGAGCGCGGAAACTGCGTCGTCGGCGGCGAGCGCGGCCTGCCGCTGGCCGATGCGGACTTTTCGCGGCCCACGGGCGAGGGCGCGCTCGCCATCATGAACAAGGCGGCCGACCTGTTCCCGGCCATGCGTCACGCCCAGGCCATCCGATTCTGGACCGGCACCGAGGCTGCGCTGCCCGATCGCAACCCGGTGATCGGTCCGAGCGGGACGACACCAGGCCTGTTCCACGCCTTCGGCTTCACCGGGGCCGGATTCCAGATCGCGCCCGGCGTCGGCGAGGTGCTGGCCGAACTCATCCGCGACGGTACGACCACCACGCCGATCGAGGCCTTCTCGATCGCGCGCTTCGGCAAGTCTTCGTCAAGCTTGAAGCCTTCCTCAACCAGCGACCGCACAGCCGACGGCTCGGGTGCGGATCGCTCCTTAGAGCCGCAACACAGGGGAGACCTCTCATGATCAACCGTCGCACAGCCTTGACCGCTGCCGTGGCCACGCTCGCGCTCGTCGCCGGCAGCGCCGCCCACGCTCAGACCAAGACGCTCTATGTCGGCATGAATGGCGGCAACTTCGAGAAGACCTTCACCCAGAGTGTCTTCCCGGAATTCGAGAAGGCCAACAACGTCAAGGTCGTCGTGGTGCCGGGCACCTCCTCGGACATCCTCGCCAAGGCGACCGCGGCCAAGGACAAGCCGCAGATGCACGTGATGTTCCTCGATGACGGCGTCATGGTCCGCGCCATCGGCGCCGGCCTCTGCGAGAAGCTGAAGACGGGGCCGGAACTCGGCGAACTCGCCAACGGCACCCGCATGAAGGATGACATGGCCGTCGGCATCGACATGGGCATGACCGGGCTCGCCTACAACAAGAAGATGTTCGACGAGAAGGGCTGGGCCGCGCCGACCTCCTGGATGGATCTGGCCGATCCCAAGTTCAAGGACAAGGTCGTCTTCCAGTCGGCCTCGGCCTCGTCCTTCGGCCTGCATGCCTTCCTGATGTTCAACCGCATCCAGGGTGGCAACGAGGCCAATGTCGAGCCGGGCTTCGGCAAGTTCCGCGATACCATCGGCAAGAACGTCATCGAGTTCATCCCGAACTCGGCGAAGATCTCGGAGATGGTCCAGACCGGCGAGGCCGCGCTCTTCCCGCTGACCCCGACTGCCGTCTCGACCCTGAAGGAAAAGGGCATTCCGGTCGAGTACGCCCAGCCCAAGGAAGGGTCGGTCGTGCTGATGGTGGCGCAGTGCGTCATCGCCAACAACACGGAAGCCGAGCTCGCCCAGAAGCTCGCCGCCTATCTGCTCTCGGCCGACGCCCAGTCGAAGGCGCTGGCGGCGGGCAACATCGTGCCGTCGAACACCAAGTCGAAGGCGACGACCCCGGAGGCCGAGAAGAAGCTAGAGACCTTCCACGCCAACATGAAGACTGCGATCGTGCTGGACTGGGACGCGATCAACGCCAAGCGCCCCGAATGGAACAGCCGCTGGAACAAGATGATCGAGCGGTAAGCTGAGCTAGGTATCGCCAGAAACGCGCCGTCATCCCGGATCGAGCTTCGGTCGCCCGGGATGACGGCGTTGTGCTGTTCAAGGCTTGGTCAAGCCGCCTTTGCGATATGCTCCGCCTCCGCCTCCACACCATGCTGCTTCAGCGGCTTGTTGCCGGTGAGCTTGCGCATCAGCACGTAGAACACCGGCGTCAGGAAGATGCCGAAGGCGGTGACGCCGATCATGCCGGCGAAGACCGCGATGCCCATCGCCTGGCGCATCTCCGCACCGGCGCCGGTCGACAGCACCAGCGGCACCACGCCCATCACGAAGGCAAGCGAGGTCATCAGGATCGGCCGCAGGCGCAGCCGGCTCGCCTCGATCGCGGCCTCGACCGGTGTCCTGCCCTCGAATTCGAGCTCGCGCGCGAATTCGACGATCAGGATCGCGTTCTTGGCGGATAGTCCCACCAGCACGACGAGGCCGATCTGGGTGAAGACGTTGTTGTCGCCGCCCGAATACCAGACGCCGGCCATGGCTGCGAGCAATCCCATCGGGATGATCATGATGATCGCGATCGGCAGGGTCAGGCTCTCATACTGGGCAGCCAACACGAGGAAGACGAGCAGGATCGCGATCGGGAACACCAGCATGGCGGAATTGCCGGCCAGGATCTCCTGATAGGTCAGCTCGGTCCATTCGAAGGCGAAGCCCTTGGGCAGGGTCTCGGCCGCGATGCGTTCGACCGCCGCCTGCGCCTGCCCGGACGAATAGCCCGGAGCCGGGCCGGCATTGATGTCCGACGCCAGGAAGCCGTTGTAGCGCATCGCCCGCTCCGGCCCGGTGTCGTTGCGCACGTTCAGCACGGCGCTGAGCGGCACCATCTCGCCCGAGGCCGAGCGCACGCGCAGCTTGCCGATATCCTCCGCATAGGCGCGGAACGGCGCGTCGGCCTGGGCCCTGACCGTGTAGGTGCGGCCGAACTTGTTGAAGTCGTTGACATAGGACGAGCCGAGATAGATCTGCAGCGTGTCGAAGACGTCCGTCACTGCGACGCCGAGCTGGCGCGCCTTGGTGCGGTCGATGTCGGCATAGAGCTGCGGGACATTCACCTGGAAGCTCGAGAACATGCCGGCGAGTTCGGGCGCGGCCGCAGCCTTGGCCATGAAGGCCTTGGTCGCCTCGTCGAGCGCCTTGTAGCCCAGGCCCGCGCGGTCCTCGATCTGCAGCTTGAAGCCACCGATCGTGCCGAGCCCCTGGACGGGCGGCGGCGGGAACATCGCGATGAACGCCTCCTTGATGCCGGCGAACTGCTGGTTGAGCTGCATCGCGATGGCGGCGCCGCCGAGCGACTTGTCCTTGCGCTCCTCGAACGGCTTCAGCGTCACGAAGACGATGCCGGCGTTCGACGAGTTGGTGAAGCCGTTGATCGAGAGGCCCGGAAAGGCGACCGCGCTCTGCACGCCCGGATGCTTCAGGGCGATCTCGCCCATCTGGCGGATGACGTCCTCCGTGCGGTCGAGCGTGGCGGCGTCCGGCAACTGCGCGAAGCCGACGAGATACTGCTTGTCCTGCCCCGGCACGAAGCCGCCCGGCACCGTGCGGAACAGCACGGCGGTCAGGCCGACCAGCACGAGATAGACGCCCATCATCAGCGCCTTGCGCGACAGGATGCGGCGCACGCCGCCGCCATAGGCCTCCGACGAGCGGTTGAAGAAGCGATTGAAGCCGCGGAAGAACCAGCCGAACATCTTGTCCATGCCGCGTGTCAGCGCGTCCTTCGGCGCATGGTGCGAGCGCAGCAGCAGCGCCGCCAGCGCCGGCGACAGCGTCAGCGAGTTCACCGCCGAAATCACCGTCGAGATCGCGATGGTCAGCGCGAACTGGCGGTAGAACTGGCCGGTCAGGCCGCTGATGAAGGCAAGCGGCACGAACACCGCCACGAGCACGAGCGCGATCGCGATGATCGGCCCCGAGACTTCGCGCATGGCCTTGTAGGTCGCCTGGCGCGGCTCCAGCCCCTGCTCGATGTTGCGCTCGACATTCTCGACCACGACGATCGCGTCGTCGACGACGATGCCGATGGCGAGCACCAGCCCAAACAGGCTGAGCGCGTTGATCGAGAAGCCGAAGAGATGCATCACCGCGAAGGTGCCGACGACCGAGACCGGCACGGCGACCAGCGGGATGATCGAGGCGCGCCAGGTCTGCAGGAAGACGATGACGACGAGGACGACCAGCGCGATCGCCTCCAGCAGGGTGGTGATCACCGCCTTGATCGAGGCGCGCACGAACTGCGTGGTGTCGTAAACGATCGAGTAGTCCACGCCCTCGGGCATGTTCTGCTTGATCTCCTGCATCGTGGTGCGGATCTGGTCGGCGATGGTGATCGCGTTCGAGCCTGGCGCCTGGAAGACCGGCACGGCGACGGCCGGCTTGTTGTCGAGCAGCGAGCGCAGCGCATAGTCGGCCGCCCCGAGTTCGAGCCGGGCGATGTCGCGCAGACGCGTCACGGCGCCCGACGGGCTCGTCTTGACGATGATCTCGCCGAACTCCTCCTCGCTCTGGAGGCGGCCCTGTGCATTGACCGAGAGTTGCAGGTCGAGCCCGGCCGCGCTCGGCGATGCGCCGACCACGCCCGCCGCCGCCTGGACGTTCTGGGCGCGGATTTCGCGCACGACGTCGGCGGGCGAGAGCCCGTGTTCGGCGACCTTCTGCGGATCGAGCCAGACGCGCAGCGAGTAATCGCCGGAGCCGAAGAGCTGGACCTGGCCGACGCCGTCGATCCGAGCGAGCCGATCCTTGACGTTCAGGACGGCGTAATTGCGCAGATAGGTCATGTCGTAGCGGTTGTTCGGCGAGGTGATGTGGACCACCAGCATCAGGTCGGGCGAACTCTTGATCGTGGTCACGCCGAGACGCCGCACCTCTTCCGGCAACCGCGGTTCGGCCTGGCTGACGCGGTTCTGCACGAGCTGCTGCGCCTTGTCGGCGTCGGTGCCAAGCTTGAAGGTCACCGTCAGCGTCATCACGCCGTCGGTCGTCGCCTGGCTCGACATGTACAGCATGTTCTCGACGCCGTTGATCTGCTCCTCGATCGGCGTCGCGACGGTCTCGGCGATCACGCGCGGATTGGCGCCGGGATACTGGGCCCGGACCACCACGGAGGGAGGCACGACCTCGGGATATTCCGAGATCGGCAGGATCCGCAGCGAGATCAGCCCGGCAAGAAAGATCAGGACGGAAAGGACGCCGGCGAAGATCGGCCGGTCGATGAAGAACTTGGACAGGTTCATGGCACGCCCCCCTTTGGAGCGGATGTCTTGCGTGAAAAAAGCGCCGTCATGCCCGGGCTCGACCCGGGCATCTCCTGATCGGGATTCTCTGGCTCTGCGCTTCGCTTCGCCCGGGAATGACGGCTGGAACGCCTCAGCGTTGGGCGATTTCGGTCTTGGCGCCCGGCCCGCGCTTCAGTTCGGACTTCTCGGCCATCGGCACGGCTTCCGGCGCGACGGTCGCGCCGGGGCGGATGCGCTGCAGGCCGTTGACGACGATGCGCTCACCCGGCTTCAGGCCGGAGGTGACGATGCGCAGCCCCTCATTGGTCGCGCCGAGCGTCACCTCGCGCCAGAGCGCCTTGTTGTCGGTGCCGACGACGAAGACGAACTTCTTGTTCTGGTCGGTGCCGACGGCGCGCTCGTTGATCACGAGGCCCTGTTCGGCCCGAGCCTGGCCCATCTGGACGCGCACGAACTGGCCTGGCAGCAGCTTGCCGTCGGGATTGTCGAGCAGGGCGCGCACGCGCACCGTGCCGCTGGCGGCATCGACGCCGTTGTCGACGAAATGCAGCTTGCCGGTGAAGCTCGCAGCTTCGCTGGTGGCGGTCGCGAGCCGGACCGGGATGCGGTCCAGCGCGCGCTCGCTGCCCGGCAGGCTCGCCAGCGCGTCGAGAACGGTGCGCTCGTCGGCATCGAACGAGGCATAGACGGGGTCGACCGAGACCAGCGTCGTCAGCAGTGGGGCCGAGGCGCCGGCCGCGACGAGGTTACCGATGGTGACGCCAAGCCGGCCGATGCGCCCGCTGATCGGCGCCCGGATCTGGGTGTAATCGAGGTTGAGCCGCGCCGTCCGCTGGGCGGCTTCGGCCGCACGCAGATTGGCCTGGGCCTCGCGTAGTGCATTGTAGCGGGTGTCGAGATCCTTCTGCGAGACGTTGCGGCTCGCCATCAACTGCTGGCCGCGCTCATGCTCGCCCGAGGCCAGCGCAACACGCGCCTCGGCGGCGAGAACCTGCGCCTGCGCCCGCTCGAACTCGGCGAGATAGGGCGCCTGGTCGATGCTGACCAGCAGGTCGCCCTGCCGCACCAGCCCGCCTTCGCGGAAATGCACGGCCTCGACGACGCCCGGGACGCGGGAGCGCAGCTCGACGCGCTCGATCGCCTCGAGCCGGCCGGAGAACTCGGCCCAGTTGACGATGTCGCGCGGCTCGACCGTCGCGACCGAGGCCGGGGTAGCCGGCGGCGCAGCCGGGGCAGGGGTGTCACCCTGCGCATGGCCGCCGAACAGGTTGAAGGCGATGGCGAGGCTGGCGAGCGAGGCGCTGGCGGCTAGGCCGCCTAGCAGGCCACGACGATGCGTTCCCTGAATCATGGGTTCGTTCCTTGGATGAGAGAGAAAAGCGAGTCGAAGGTGCGCGAAACCCGCGCGCCTAGGGAGGTGCGGTCAGGGCATAGAATTCACTGACAGGATCGGTTGCCAGGCAGAGGCAGGAGCCATTTTCCGGAGCGTCGGCATAGGCCGCCGGCCAGCGGCTCGCGCCGGGATGGACATGGTGGCGAACCGTGACGCCGGCGTCGCGCAGGCGCGAGGCATAGGTCGAGGCCTCGTCGCGCATCGGGTCGTCATCGGCTGAGATCAGCAAGGCCGGCGGCAGGCCGGCGAGCCGCGAGGCGTTGACCGGCGCGGCATAGGGGTGGGCTGCCTTGTCCGGCGAGCCGAGATAGTCGGCCCAGCCATCGGCCCATTGGCAGCCGACAGGCCCGGCATCGACCTGCCGCAGCGAGCAGGTGCCGAGGCAGGGGTCGAGCATCGGCGAGAGCAGGATCTGGCCCGCGAGCGCGGGCCCACGCCGATCGCGCGCCATCAAGGCGAGTGCGGCGGCGAGATTGCCGCCCGCCTCTTCGCCCGCAACATAGAGCGGCGCGTGCTTCGCCGCCCAGCGGGCGCGGCCCTTGCCGATGGCGACGAGCGCCCCATATGCGACCTCCAGCGCCTCGGGAAAGCGATGCGTCGGCGCCAGCGGGTAGTCGAATGAGAGTACCACGGACCCGGCCTCGGCCAGCATCGTTGCCACGGCCTCGCCCTCTGCCAGCGAACCGCCGGTGAAAGCGCCGCCATGCAGGTGCAGCACGAGCCCTGCCTCGGCCGCGATCTCGGCTGGCGCATAGAGCCGTGCCGCCAGAGGGGTCGACCCAGACGCGATCGTCTCCTGCCGCCAGAAGACGGAGCGGGGGCTACGATAGGGCTGGATGGACGTGGCGAGCATGGTGCGGCCTGCGGTGTTGCGATGCAGCACGATTTAAGTGATACTCAGGGAGCAATAAATGGCTCTTTCGCTCATTCATTATTTCCTGAGAGAAATAATCGCGAGCTGGCGCTGACGCTCGGCAGGGGCCGGACAGGGAGGTTGGAATGGATCAGCTCAGCGCCATGCGCTCCTTCGTCCGGGTCGTCGAGGCCGGCACCTTCACCCGTGCAGCCGACTTGCTCGACGTGCCGAAGCCGACCGTCACCAAGCAGATCCAGCAGCTCGAGGCGCATTTGCGCGCCAAGCTGCTCAACCGCACCACGCGCCGCGTTACCGTAACGATGGACGGCGCCGCGTATTACGAGAGGGCGCTGCGCGTGCTGGGCGAGATCGACGAGCTCGACGCCAGCATGGCCTTGTCGCAGGCGCGCCCGAGCGGGCGGCTGCGCGTCGAAAGCAGCGCTTCGCTGGCGGTCGCGGTCGTCATCCCGGCCCTGCCGGATTTCCATGCCCGCTATCCGGAGATCCAGATCGATTTCGGGCTGAGCGATCGGCCGACCGATTTGCTCGGCGAGAATGTCGATTGCGCGCTGCGTGCCGGGGAGATCGGCGACCAGAGCCTGATCGCGCGGCGTATCGGAGAGATGTATCTCATCACCTGTGCGGCGCCCGACTATCTGGCGCGCCACGGTACGCCACAGCACCCGGCTGACCTGGAAACGGGACATTTCATCGTCGGCTACCGCTATTCGGCCGCCAGTCGAATCATGCCCTTCACCTATGTCGATGCAAAGGAGAGCATCGAGGTGAAGAGCGAGTGCATCGTCTCGTTCAACGAGGGGGCTGGTTATGTTGCGGCGGCCCTCGCCGGTCTTGGTGTCATCCAGGTTCCGAGCTTCATGGTGCAGGAGCACATCGCTGCGGGCCGCCTCGTGCCGCTGCTGACGAGCTGGTGCTCGGCGCCCAAGCCCCTGCACATCGTCTATCCGCCGAACCGCCACCTCTCCAACAAAGTCCGCGTCTTCGTCGACTGGCTGGCGGAACTGTTCGCCAAAGACGATAAGATCCAGCGCAAGACGACGCTGAAGTTGCTGGGCAAGGAGACCTGCGAGGCCGCGTGAGCGGCGCAGGCAAGGCAGGGCCTCAGGCGATCCGGCCGCTCGCCCTCATGGAGGCGCGTTCCCGTCCATAGGCTCGATGACTCGCGAGAGGCAGGACGGCGTGCATTCTCGGACCTCCCGACTAGCGGCTGCGTGCCGCGCATCGACGGCGCGCAGTGACGTGGATTGGCAAAGCTGATCCCCGACGCAATGATGCCGTATCGCGATCTTCAAACGTAAACCCAGAAAAAATGTATCGATATAGACGCGTATCGAAATAGATTAACGGGAGGATGCCTCATGAATTCGCTCCAAGTTTCGCAAATTTTACAGACTTTCGCTGCGCGTCGGAGAATGAGCCTGGTTTCGAAACTCTCGGTCTTGGCCCTGCTGCTTTCGCCGTTTGCGTTGCATCCGGCTCAGGCAGCCATGCCGATCGTTCCGGCCATGACAGACGCCGCGCCTGATCTCGTGGAAACCGTCCAGAGGCGGGGGATCGCTGCCGGGCGCGGAATGGCGGTCGGGCCGAGGGGAGGCGCCGTTGCGTACCGGGGAGGTGTCGCGCGTGGCCCGAGAGGCGCGGTTGCTGGCGGAGGCTATGTCGCTCGCGGGCCAAGAGGGGGCGTGGTTGCCGGAAGGGGCGGAGCGGTCGTGCGCCCTGGCTATCGCCCGGTCCCGGTTCGGCCCGGCTGGGTGCGCCCGCCGTCCTATTGGTGGCATCCGGGGCTGGCCGTCGCCTCCGGAGCCGCGATCGGGTTCGCAACGGCCGCGGCGGCCACTGCCTATGCCAACTCCCAGCCCCCGGCGCCCGGTTACTGCTGGTTCTACACCGACCCGCAGCGCACGCAGGGTTTTTGGGACGTGTGCCCCTGACGGACCTGCGGCGGTGAGGCAGGCGAGCGGTCATCCCCGGACAAGCCCGGGATGACACTCGCTCTCGTGAAAACGAAGGCGGCCCTCAGGCCGCCTTCCTGCCCGCATCGAACGGGATTTCGATGTCGACGGCCAGCGTCGAGACCTTGGCGCCGCGCTCCATCCGGACGCTGACCTTGTCGCTATCGACCTGCATGTGCTTGGAGATGGCGCGCAGGATCTCGTCGCGAAGCTTGCTGACCAGATCGGAGTCGCCAACCGACGCGCGCTCATGGGCAAGCAGAACCTGCAAGCGCTCGCGGGCGGCGGGGGCGGATTGGGTGCGGGAGAAAAGACGGAGCAGGTTCATGCCGCTTTCCTTCCGAAAAACTTGCCGAAGAAACCCCGCTTCTCGCCCGGGATGGTGATCGGCAGTGTCTCGCCACGCAGCCGGCGTGCCGCATCGAAATAGGCAAGCGCCGGCGCGCTGCGCTCATCGGCCAGAGTGACCGGCGAGCCGAGATTGGAAGCGCGCAGCACGTCCATGCTCTCCGGGATGATGCCCAGCAGCGGGATCGACAGGATCTCGAGGACGTCGTCCACCTTCAGCATGTCGCCACGCTCGGCGCGCGCCGGGTCGTAGCGCGTGAGCAGCAGATGCTTCTCCATGCGCTCGCCCTGCTCGGCCTTGAGCGTCTTGGAATCGAGCAGGCCGATGATGCGGTCGGAATCGCGCACCGAGGAGACTTCCGGGTTGGTGACGACGATGGCGACGTCGGCATGGCGCATGGCGAGCGTTGCGCCGCGCTCGATGCCGGCCGGGCTATCGCAGATGACCCAGTCGAAAGATTTCTTCAAAGCGGCGATGACGCACTCGACACCTTCGGCCGTCAGGTTGTCCTTGTCGCGCGTCTGCGAGGCCGGCAGCAGGTAGAGGCTCTCGACCCGCTTGTCGCGGATGAGGGCCTGCGTCAGCTTTGCTTCACCTTGGATCACGTTGACGAGGTCGTAGACCACCCGTCGTTCCGCGCCCATGATCAGGTCGAGATTGCGCAGGCCGACGTCGAAATCCACCACGACGACCTTGTCGCCGTTCTGCGCGAGAGCGGCCCCCAATGCGGCCGAAGACGTCGTCTTGCCGACGCCGCCCTTGCCTGACGTGACCACGATTACCTTGCCCATAGATCTCTCCCGTATGGATGGACGCGCCTTGGTTTCAGGCGAGTGATCCCGTCATGAAGGTTTCGCCTTCCAGCCAGAACTGGACGGCCTTGCCGTGCAGGCCAGGCTCCAGGTCCTCGGCCGTCTTGTAGTAGCCGTCGATGGCGATCAGCTCGGCTTCGAGCTTGCGGCAGAAGATGCGCGCGGCGGCGTTGCCCATTGTGCCCGCCATCGCCCGCCCTCTCAGCGTGCCGTAGATGTGGATTGATCCGCCGGCGATGACCTCCGCGCCGGATGCGACCGATCCGAGGATCGTCACGTCGCCTTCGGTGAAGATAAGCGACTGGCCCGAGCGCACCGGCTCGGTCACGACGATCGAGGCCGCGGCCTTGGCCGGCTGCGGCGCGGCAGGTGCGGCGCCTTCGGCGGCGACCGCTTTGGCGTTTTCGTCCGGGGGCGGCGCTTCGAAATCCGAGGCGGGGCGTCCGTCGGACATCGCGGGCGGCAGGCCTGCGTCGAGCAGCGAGGGCCGCGCGCCTTCGATCCCCATGATCCGGACGTGACGCTCGCCGAGCTTGCCGACAAGGTCGCGAAGCTGCGAGCGGTCGATCTCCAGCCCGGTGATATCGAGCACGACCGGCCGCCGCATGAAGAAGCCCGTTGAACGGGAGGCCAGATCGTCGAGCCGCGTCAGCCAGTCCTCGAAGGGCAGCTCCGGGGTCAGCGAGATCGCAAGGAAGCTTCGCCCCTTGAGGCGGATAGGCCGAGATTGCGTTAACACGTTGGTCATCTTGATGAATTTTCCGTTGATTCTGTGTAGGCCGACATGGTTAACGGCTGGTAAATTTCGCGCTCTGATCTGTGGACGGCGTGCCGATTTGAGAGCGGGTAGCGGTCGGCAAGGGGCGCTCGGACATCGTGATTTGCCGAAGCGCGCTCGGCGCTTGCGCGCCGGACGTTATGGCAAAACAGGCATGTCTATTTTTGACGGAAACACACCGTCATTCCGGGCTCGACCCGGAATCCATCATAGAGTTCCGGCGTCCTGCGATGGATTCCGGATCGGCGCCGCTTCGCGGCCCGCCCGGAATGACGCGCGCACTTTCAATCGAATCGCCAGGCTGGAGACGTAGTCTCGGTCGAGCCTGCGATCGCGCGCGGCGAGCCCCCGAACCCTCAACCCTCGCCGGTGTACCTGCGCCGCAGATGCGCCTTGAACACGGCGGCGTCGAGCGGCCGCCCGGTCGCCTGCGTCAGCAAATCATCGGTCTCCAGCAACGAGCCCTGGCTGTGGATGTTCGCGCGCAGCCAGCCGAGCAGGCCGGTGAAATCGCCGCGGCCGATTGCCGGTAGGATGTCGGGCTCGGCCGTGCAGGCGGCGTCGAAGACCTGCGCCGCTGTCATGGCGCCGAGCGTGTAGGTCGGGAAATAGCCCCAGCCGCCGCTCGGCCAATGAATGTCCTGCAGGCAACCGACGCGGTCGTCGGGGACGGTCACGCCGAGCAGATCGTGCATTCCCGCTTTCCAGGCGGCTGGCAATTCGGCCAGCGGCATGTCGTCGGCGATCAGCGCCTTCTCCAGGCGGTAGCGCAGGATGACATGGGCCGGATAGGTCACCTCGTCGGCATCGACGCGGATGAAACCGGGCTCGACCTTGGTGTAGCGCCGCCACAGCGCATCGGTCGCCCAGGCCGGACCCGAGCCGCCGAAGGTCTCGCGCATCAGCGGCGCGGCGAAGGCGATGAACTCCCGTGAGCGGCAGGCCTGCATCTCGACCAGCAACGACTGGCTCTCATGCATGCTCATGCCGCGCGCCGCGCCGACGGGCTGATTCAGGAAGCCTTGCGGCCGGCCCTGCTCGTAGAGCGCATGGCCGGTCTCGTGCAGCACGCCCATCAGCGCCTTGGCGAAATCGCCTTCGTCATAGCGCGTGGTGATGCGGACATCGTTGTCGGCGCCACCGCAGAAGGGATGCGTCGAGACGTCGAGCCGGCCGCGCTCGAAGTCATAACCCAGCGCCGCCATCATCCTGAGGCCTAGCGCCCGCTGCTTCTCGATCGCGAAGGGCCCTTCCGGATCGGCCACCTGCGGCCGCTTGCCCTGCACGGCCAACGCCTCCTGCGTGAAGCCCGGCAGGAAGCCGGCGAGGTCGTCGAACAGCGCGTCGATCTTGGCCGAGCGCCCGCCCGGCTCGTAGTCGTTGAGCAGCGCATCATAGGGGGAGAGGCCGAGCTTCTCGCCCTTGGCACGGCCGATCTCGCGCTGGATCGTCAGCACCTCGGCCAGATAGGGCAGGAGCCCGGCGAAATCCGAGTCAGCCCGTGCCTGCCGCCAGCGCATTTCGCAGGCCGAGATCGCCTTGCTCGAGGCCTCGACGAGGTCGGGCGGCAGCGCCGTCTCGACCGTCCACAGCCGCCGGATCTCGCGCAGGTTGGCGCGCTCCCAGGGGCCGAGCCCGTCATCAGCATCGGCCTTCTCGAGCCAGTCGCCGATGCGGGCGTCGGTGGTCATGCCGTGATGCATGACCCGCAGCAGCGCCATGCTCTCGGCCCGCGACGCAGCCGCGCCTTTGGGCATCATCACGTCGTTGTCCCATTGCAGGATGCCGATGGCGTTGCCGAGCGCCGAAGCGCGGCCGAAATGGGCGGAGAGGTCGGAATAAGCGGTCATGCGATGCGTCTCTGAGGATTGTGCCGGACGTGATTACACTGCGCCGTCGTCCCGGGCGACCGTAGGGAGACCCGGGATCCATTCCTGAGCGCTTACGGCAAAGGTTCCGGAATGGATCCCGGCTCTTCGCTTCGCTCCGGCCGGGATGACGTCTCGGTTCTGTCCAATCTGTCGTTCAGGCGAACAGCGTCTTGAACTGTCGCGGCTGCGAGCGGAGATACTGGTTCGGCACCTTGACGCTGGCGCCGAGATGGGCGGCGGCATGCCAGGGCCAGCGCGGGTTGTAGAGCACGCCGCGCGCGATGCCGACCATGTCGGCGTCGCCGGTGGCGACGATCGCCTCCGCCTGTTCGGCCTCGGTGATCAGCCCGACGGCGATGGTCGGCAGCCCGGTCGCCTGCTTCACGGCGCGCGCGAACGGCACCTGATAGTTCGGCCCGAGCGGAATCTGCTGGGCGCCGGAATTGCCCCCGCTGGAGACATGGATGAAATCGGCGCCGTGGGCCTTCAACTGGCCAGCGAAAGCCAGCGTCTGCTCGAGATCCCAGCCGCCCGCGACCCAGTCCGTCGCGGAAACACGCACGCCGACGGGATAGCCAGCCGGCACCACGGCCTTGACCGCATCGAAGGCGGCGAGCGGGAAGCGCATGCGGTTCTCCAGTGAGCCGCCATAGTCGTCCTCGCGCCGGTTCGAGAGCGGCGAAAGGAACTGGTGCATCAGGTAGCCATGGGCGGCATGCAGCTCGATCGCGGCGAAGCCGAGCCGGACGGAGCGCTTCGCCGCTGTGGCGAAGCTATCGCACAGCCGCGCGATGTCGTCGGCGCTCAGTGCCTGCGGATCGCGCGCATGGCCATCGAAGGCGACGGATGAGGGCGCGACCGTCTGCCAGCCGCCATCGTCGAGCCCGAGCTGGCCGCCGCCGAGCCAGGGCGGCGCGACCGAGGCCTTGCGCCCGGCATGGGCGAGCTGGACGCCGATCGGCATGTCGGAATGGGCACGCACGGCGGTGAGCGTCTTGGCCAAAGCGGCCTCGGTCTCGTCCGACCAGAGCCCGACATCGCGCGGGCTGATCCGCCCGGCCGGCTCGACCGCCGTCGCCTCGATGATCAGGAGGCCCGCGCCCGAATGCGAGAGGTTGCCGAGATGGATGGTGTGCCAGTCGGTGGTGCGGCCTTCATCGGCCGAATACTGGCACATCGGAGCGATCACGATGCGGTTGGCGAGCGCGAGGCTGCCGAGCTTGTAGGGGCTGAAGAGCTGGCTCATGGAAGGGTCTCGCTGGGAGTGATGGCGCGATCATCACGGAGCCCGCATCCAAGTCCAGTCCCGCCTGCGAGCGGCAGCCATGCGCGTGGCTACGCTTCACGATGGCGTCAGCCACATCTCACGACGCTTCCGGCAGGCTGAAGCGGTGGCGCTGGCCAGGATCGGGCAGGGTGCAACTCTCCTTGCGCCCGAAGAGCCTGTAGCGGTTGCGCGCGAGACGGTCATAGAGCCAGTCCCGCAGCGGCCGGGGCACGATGCGGGTGGCCAGAACCAGCCGTGCCGGCCAGCCGAGATGGGCGACCACGCCCAAAACGGCGTCCGACTTGCGCATCACGACATCGTTCTCGATGAACAGGAAGCTGTCGGGCTGGTCGGGATCGACACCATGCCTCTGCGCCAGCGCGCGGCCCTCGCGGGACTGGATCGCGACGAAGCGCATCTCGTGGTCGCGCTCGTGCCGCAGCGTGTACTGCACCCCGCCCGAACACAGCACGCAAACGCCGTCGAACAAGCAGACAGGCGCCGTTGCGGACATGAGGCCGTCCTTCCGATCAGCGCTCGGTCTTCTGATAGGGCAGGCGCACGCTTTGCTCGGCGAAGGTCGAGCGATTGCTCTGCTGGCGCTTCTTGATCTCCGCCCGCGCGACGGTGCGCAAGTGCACCTCGTCGGGCCCGTCGATGAAGCGCAGCGCCCGGCCCCAGGAGTAGATGAAGGCGAGCGGCGTGTCGTTGGAGAGGCCCGCCGCGCCGAAGACCTGCATCGCCCGGTCGGCGATCTTCGTCTGCAGCCGCGTCGCCACCACCTTGATCGCGGAGACCTCGGTGCGGGCGGCCTTGTTGCCTTGGGTGTCCATCATCCAGGCGGCGCGCAGGCAGAGCAGCCGCGCCTGGTCGATCTCCATTCGCCCCTCGGCGATCCAGTCCTGCACATTCGCATAGTCGGCGAGGTTGCGGCTGAAGGCCTTGCGCTGCAGCGCGCGCTCGACCATCAGCTCCAGCGCCACCTCGCATTGCCCGATCGAGCGCATGCAGTGATGGATGCGTCCGGGCCCGAGCCGCGCCTGCGCCAGCGCGAAGCCCGCGCCTTCCTCGCCGAGCATGTTCGTCGCCGGCACGCGGACCTGATCGAAATCGGTCTCGGTATGGCCCTCCGGCGAATGGTGGTTGAGCAGCGGCAGGTTGCGCATCACGCTGACGCCCGGCGCATCCATCGGCACGATGATCATCGAATGGCGCCTGTGCGGATCGGCCTCCGGCGCCAGGTCGGACAGCCCCATCACGATGCAGAATTTGACGTTGGGGTGCAGCGCTCCGGTCGTCCACCATTTCCGGCCGTTGATGACGTAGTCGTCGCCGTCGCGGATGATCGTGGTCTGGAGATTGGTCGGGTCGGAGGAGGCGACGCCGGGTTCGGTTATGCCGACGCAGGAGCGGATATCGCCATTCATGAGCGGCACCAGCCAGCGCTTGCGCTGCTCCAGGGTCGCGAACATGTGCAGGATTTCCATGTTGCCGGTGTCGGGGGCGTTGCAGTTGAACACCTCCGATGACCAGTAGATCCGGCCCATGATCTCGGCGAGCGGCGCATATTCGAGATTGGAGAGCCGCGTGCCGGGCTCGTCCTGCTTCAGCGCCGGCAGGAACAGGTTCCACAGGCCCTCGGCCTTCGCCTTCGCCTTCAGCCCATCGATCAGCGCCATCGGATAGCGCCCGGCCTCGACCTCCTCGCGCCAGAGTGCGTCGGCGGGCTGGACATGCGCGTCCATGAACGCCTGCAGCCGCGTGCGCAGTTCCTCGACCTTGGCGGAGTAGGCGAAATCCATGGTGCTTTCCTTCAGTCGCCGCCGTCGATCACGGCCTGCGCACGCAGCGCGAAACTCTCGGCCATCTCGCCGACGGCGACCGCATTCTCGGCCGCTGCATTGCCGGCCCTCGCCCGCGCCGCGATGCCGTCGAGGATGACCGCGAAGCGCAGCAGCGAGAAGGCAAGGTGGAAGCGGCCGGGCCCTTGGCTGCGTCCCGCCGCGGCACAATAGCGTTCGAGATACTCGGCCTGGGTGGGAATGCCGAGCGCCTCGCGGTCGAGCCCGACGATGCCGGCATACATCTGCGGCGTCGAATGCCAGGGCAGGCAGGAGAAGGCGGCGTCGGAGAGGGGGTGCCCAAGCGTCGAGAGTTCCCAGTCGAGGACGGCCACGACGCGCGGCGCATCGGGCGCGAACATCAGGTTGCCGAGCCGGAAATCGCCATGCACGACCGTTGTCTCGACACTGTCGTCGAGATGGTCCGCGAGCCATTCGAAGCTGCGGTCCACCGCGGCGATCTCCTGAGTCTTAGTCTCGCGCCACTGCCGGCCCCAACGGGCGATCTGGCGGGCATAGTAGTTTCCCGGCTTGCCGAAATCGGAAAGCCCTGCCACCTGCCAGTAGAAGCCGTGCAGCGCCGCCAGCGTTTCGGCCATCGCGAAATACATGTCCCGGCGCTCCGGCGGCGTCACGCCGGGCAGGGCGGTATCATGGAAGACGCGGCCCTCCAGCCGCTCCATCAGATAGAAGGGCGTGCCGACGACGTCGTCCTCGCCATGGAACAGCACGACCGGCGGCACCGGCACGGCCGACCCCGCTAGTGCCTGCAGGATGCGGTATTCGCGGTCGACCGCGTGGGCCGACGGCAGTAGCGGTCCCGGCGGCTTCTTGCGCAACACGAGCCGCGTGCCGGCGTCAGCATAGGTCAGGAAGAAGGTCGGGTTCGATTGCCCGCCGCTGATCCGCTCCAGCGTCATTGCGCCCGTCGCGCGGCCGGGCAGGGCGGAGCGCAGGAAGGCATCGAGCCGGGCGGGATCGAATTCGGGAGCGGTGGAGGGGAGGCCGGCGGACATGGCGCGCATCATCGTGAGGCGCGGCGTCCGGGTCAACGGCACGGCGCCCCCTCAGGGCGACCTCGCGCCCTTGAGTCGCACCACCGAGACCGAGCAGCGCGCCTCGGCAACGACCTTGGTCGAGACGCTGCCGAGATGGCGGCGCACCGCCGAGGAAGCGCGGGCGCCGAGCACGATATGGTCGATGTCGTTGTGATCGGCGTAAGTCAGGATCGCATCGGCCGCGTTGACCGCTTCGATCACGTGATAGCTCACCCGGTCCTCGCGCAGATGCAGCGGCCGCGCCCAGTCCTTCAGCGCGACGAGCCGGCCGATGTAAACCGAGCGGCCCTGCGCATCGACGCTCTGCATTTCGCGGATGATTTCGGTGCGCAGCACGGTGAGGCAGGCGAGCCAGGAATCCTCCCGCGCGGCCAGGAGGCGCCTCGTCTCGGCCAGGATCGCTTCCGCGAGTTGGTCGTATTCGCCTGACAGGTCCACGGCTGCCAGAATGATCGACGGGCCGGCCTCGCGGCGCGCGTGCGCCGACGGGCCCAGAATCGCCGCTTCTTCCCGCTTCTGGAACCGCGCCAGCATGCGCTTCCCCAGGCCCCGCGGCGCTGTGCTGCGGCGGTGGCGCGCGACCACGACCTGTTCGGGATGGCGCAGGTCGAAGGCGATCTTCGCGGCATCGGCATAACGTCGGCTGCGGTCGACCTCCAGGCAGCGCAGAATGATCTCCTCGAGCCACGCGGGAATTTCGGCGCGGAGCGCGTGTGGCGGGCGCGGCATGTGGTAGAGGCGCCGCTTCATGCCGGGCACGGTCGCGGGGCGGCCGAACGGCTCCTCGCTGGTCACCATCTGGTATAGGATGCAGCCAAGCGCGAAGATGTCGCTTGCCGGATCCGAGCGGTCGCCGAGAATCTGCTCGGGCGCGATATAGGCGGCGGTGCCCATCGGCGCGGAACTCTCCTCGCCGAGCAGGTCGGGCAGTTCGGCATGCCGGGATAGCCCGAAATCGAGCAGCACGACCCCGGTCGGCGTCATCATCACATTCTGCGGCTTCAGGTCGAGATGAACGACCTTTTGGCGATGCAAATCCGCCAGCGCCACTGCGATGGCGCTGCCGATGCGCACGACCTCGTCGATCGGCAGCGGCGCCGTGCACATGGCCTCGGCCAGGCGCAGGCCGGCGACGAACTCCATCGCGACATAGGGAATCCGCGCGAGGTCCCCGGCGCCGGCGAAGCGCGGCACATGCCGACCCGACAGGCGCTTGTGGATCATCACCTCGGTCTCGTAGCCGACGATCATCGAGACATCGGCGCCGGGATCGAGGATCGGGATCTTCATCACGAGGGGCATGTCGTGATCCGGATGGGTCGCACGCCACAGCGTTGCCATCGCGCCCGAGGGCAGGCGCTCGGTCAGGGTGAAGCCGTCGATGACCGAGCCGGTACGCGGCGTCTCCATGGCACTTCCCTTCGTGCTAGCGGCCGATATGCAGGCGTAAGCCCAGCCAGTCCGGCAGGCCGTAGGAGGTGATCTTTCGCGCCGTCTCCTGCGTATCGTAGGGCACGCGGATCATGCTGATTTCCGCCCGATCGGTGTCGAGCAGGGCGAAGCACGCTGCCGGATTGCCGTCGCGGGGCTGGCCGACCGCCCCGACCACGACGACATGGCGCCGGACCGCCGAGAGCGGCGCGGCGACACGTGGCAGCGGCGAGAATCGCACCGGCTCCCGCCCCGGCAGCGCGTAATAGATCATCGGCACATGGGTGTGGCCGCACAGCACGAGCGGGGCATCGGTGGCGGCAAGGCATTCGCCGGCGGCGTTCTCCTGGCTGACATAGGGCCATTTTCCCGGCGTCCGCGCGCTGGCGTGGACGAACAGCATGCCGGGCAGTTCGGCCGAGAGCGGCAGCGTCGCAAGAAACGCCAGATGCGCGGCCGAGAGCTGCGTGCGCGTCCAGAGGATCGCGTCATGGGCGTGCGGCGTCATGCCCGAGGGGCCGGTGAGGGCGGCCTCGTCATGGTTGCCGAGCAGGCAGAGCGCGCCGCCCGAGACCAGCCGCTCGGCCGTCTCGATCGTAAAGGCCGGGTCGGGGCCGTAGCCGACGAGGTCCCCGAGCAGCGCGATACGGTCTGGCGCGAGGCGTTCGACCGCCATGAGGACGGCTTCCGTCGCCTCGCGGTTCGCGTGAAGGTCCGTCAGAACGGCGATGCGCATGGGGGCAGGACCGCGGGGAAGCCGGCCGCTGGTGTGCCAGCCGGCGCAGCCTCGCGCCATAGGCCTTTCGGCTGAACGTCTAGGCGGCGGTGCGCAGGCTCGACAGGAAGCGCTCGACGAGGTCGCTGATCATGCCCGCCGATGCCTCGACCTGGACTGCGGCGGAGTCGAGTTCGATCGACATCTTGGCGACATCCCCGATCGAGTGCCGGGCGGCCTGCGCCGAGGCGTGGCCCTGCTGCGTTCGCAGCGCAGCCTCCTGGGTGTCGGCCGCCATGTCGCTGGTGGCCAGGGACTGCGCCTGCACCGTCTCGGCGATCGAGGCCGCCGACTGTTCCAGACGTGCGATGGTCAGGGAGATCGAATTCACATGCCGGACGCAGGACTGGGTCGCCGACTGCACCTGGGCGATCTGCGTGGCGATCTCGCCGGTGGCGTTGGCCGTCTGGTGGGCCAGCGACTTGACCTCGCCGGCGACGACCGCAAAGCCCCGCCCGGCCGCTCCGGCGCGCGCGGCTTCGATGGTGGCGTTCAGCGCGAGGAGGTTCGTCTTGGTCGCGATCTGCTGGATCAGCGTCACGATCGAGCCGATGCGACCGGCCGCTTCGGCCAGGACCTCCATAGACCCCGTGACCTCGCGCGTGTCGGCGACGGCCTCCCCGGTAATCGAGAAGCTCTGCTGCGTTTCGCTGCTGACATGGTCGAGCGCGCTGACCAGGTCGTTGGTCGCAGCCACGGTGCGGCTGATCCGATCCGTGCAGTCGCGCGCGGCATCCTCCGCCAGCGTCGCCTCGCGATCCGCCTGGCCGCTGCGGTAGAGGCTGGTCGCGGCGTAGTCCCGGAGTGTGCTGGCTGCGATCCGCAGGCTTTCCGAGAGCTGTCCGATATTGCCTTGGAAGGACGAGGCGGCGAGATGCAGTTCGTTCTCGCGCTGCGTCAGGCCGATGCGGCTCGCGCGCTGGTGGCAGGAGGTGGCGGCCAGCGCATCTGTGAGGATCAGGCGGGTCAGCGCGGCGGCGTCCTCGATCGCCTTGCGGCTGTTGAAGCGGCGCCGCCGGCCGATCTCCTGGAACAGCGGCTCGATCAGACGCAGCGCCGTTCCAAGGCGGGTGCGGATGCCCATCGCGTCGCCGAACTCGGTCATCGCGGCCCGGTTCAGGTCGTCGGCATAGTCGTTGCCGTACTCAGCCTTGAACAGCAGTTCGAAATGCCGCCGCTCGGCCTCGATGATCGGCTGGCGATGCCGCTCGACATGCACCCTCATGTCCGCGACGGAGCGCTCGAGATGGTCGCAATAGGTGGTGCAGGCTTCGCCGGCATGCTTGGAGACGATCGGCAGCAACGCGCGCGCGACGTTCCGCGCCCGCTCATCGACGCCCGAGACGAGC